>Ga0209345_10000186_pt1 | contig 87806 bp, 91 predicted proteins | sample Cruoilmetagenom7_FD_187294 | JGI IMG/M metagenome (GOLD analysis project Ga0209345, IMG submission 187294) | Oil polluted marine microbial communities from Coal Oil Point, Santa Barbara, California, USA - Sample 7 (SPAdes) (version 2) | ecosystem: Environmental > Aquatic > Marine > Oil seeps ... | reverse complement strand
AAAAATGTCGAGGCTGGCGGATGTGTGTGTCGGGCTGTCCCTACAAAAAGGTTTACTACAACTGGGAAAGCGGCAAATCCGAGAAATGCACATTCTGTTACCCGCGCATTGAATCGGGCATGCCAACGGTTTGTTCGGAAACCTGTGTGGGGCGCATCCGTTATCTGGGTGTGATGCTGTATGACGCCGATATGATCGAATCGGCAGCCAATACACCAGCTGAAAAAGACCTGTTCCAAGAGCAGCTTGATGTGTTCCTAGACCCGCATGATCCAGCGGTTCAGGCACAGGCGCTGGCCGATGGTGTTCCACAGGAATGGATAAATGCAGCCGAAAAATCGCCGGTTTATAAAATGGCGATGGATTGGAAAATCGCATTCCCGCTGCACCCTGAATACCGCACCTTGCCGATGGTTTGGTATATCCCGCCATTGTCACCGATCCAGAATGCCGCCGAAGCCGGTGCCATCGGGATCGACCGCGATATGCCGGATGTAAAATCCCTGCGCATCCCTGTACGGTATCTGGCCAATATGTTGACGGCTGGCGAAGAGGCCCCTGTGGTTTCAGCGCTGGAACGGATGCTGGCGATGCGCGCCTATATGCGCAGCAAAACCGTAGATGGTGTGATTGATGCAGGCATTGCCGAACGTGTTGGCATGACGCCTGAATTGATCGAGGACATGTATCACATCATGGCGATTGCCAATTACGAGGATCGTTTTGTGGTGCCGACAACGCACCGCGAGATGGTCGAGGATGGCATGGATATCCGTACCGGCTGTGGCTTTACTGACGGCAACGGCTGCTCTACCGGCAGCAATGGTGGCAGCCTGTTTGGTGGCAAGAAAAAGGACAAAGGTTTCTCTATTCCGCCGATGCCCGCCGCCGCGAAAGGAGCCCTATGATGCATATGCCCTTAAAAGCAATATCGGCCCTGCTGAGCTATCCAACAGCAGAGCTACAAGGTGCCAAAGCCGAACTGGTTGCGGCCCTTCAGCAGGGCGACCTGCTGGATGACAAAACCATCAAAGCGATAAGTGCTCTGATCGACGAGATTGCCGCTGGTGATCTCTACGAGCTTCAGGAAACTTACGTTGGGTTGTTTGACCGCTCCCGCACCCTGAGCTTGAACTTGTTCGAGCACGTTCACGGTGAAAGCCGTGATCGCGGTGGTGCGATGGTCAATCTGGTTGAAAACTATCGGGCTGCGGGTTTTGAGCCCGCCTCAAGCGAGTTGCCCGATCATATCCCCGTTTTGCTGGAATTCCTCGCCATGCGTCCCTTTGGCGAGGCGCGGGAGGTGTTGGCAGATGCCGCGCATATACTTGAAGTGCTTCAAACACGACTCACACGTCGAGAAAGCATTTATGCGCCGGTGTTTGCCGCCCTCTTGCAAATTTCAGGCACCGAGGCGGATCAAAGTGCGGTCGCCGAATTGCTGGCGGTCAAGGATGATGATCCGGATGATCTGGAAGCGCTGGACGAGGTTTGGGAAGAAAGCGAAGTCACTTTTGCGCCCGATCCAAATCAAGGCTGCCCACAGGTGCGCGATATGCTCGCCGGTATGGACACCCCACGTAACGCCCCCCCATCCACACCGCCTACAGCGGCAGAATAGGAGACCAAGACATGCATAATTTTTTGTTCGGAATCTATCCCTACATTGCACTGACAATCCTGTTTTGGGGTTCAGTCATTCGATTTGAACGCGACCCGTTCACGTGGAAATCTTCCTCAAGCCAACTGCTGCGGCGCAAACAATTGATCATGGGGTCGGTGTTGTTTCACGTCGGCATTCTGGTCATCTTTGGTGGCCATCTGGTTGGGTTGCTAACACCAATTGCTTTGTTTGACGCATTGGGCATCAGCCATGGTGCCAAACAGATATTGGCCATCGTTGCGGGCGGGTCTGCCGGCATTCTGATGCTGATCGGTGGGGCGATGTTGTTACATCGGCGCCTGACGGATCCGCGCATCCGGATGAACTCCAGCTTTGCCGACACCGGCATTCTGGTGTTGTTGATGGTGCAGTTGTTGCTTGGTCTTTCGACGATCTTCTTGTCGCTGGGCCATCTGGACGGCCACGAGATGACCAAGTTCATGAGCTGGGCACAGGGCATCTTCTTTTTTGATAGCAACGCCGCTGGTTACATTGCGGATGTACATATCATCTTTAAGACCCACCTGTTGCTGGGCTTGACCATCTTCGTGCTGTTCCCGTTCACACGGCTGGTTCACATGTTGTCGGTGCCAATCCGCTACATCACACCGCTGCGCTCGGGTTACCAGATCGTGCGTTCGCGCCGGGGGGGCTCAAAGTGAGCAAGCCATTTTTCCCTGATGTTTCAGTGAACGGTCAAGAAATCTCTGCCGCGGATATCGCGGCAGAGGCACAAAACCACAACGCGCCCAAGGATAAACCCGGTTGGGCGTGGCGGGCAGGCGCACGGGCCTTAGTGATCCGTGAATTGCTGCTGCAAGAGGCGCGCAAGCGTGATTTGCAACCTCATCCGATGGAGCTGGAACCTGGCAAGTTTGAAACCGAGGATGAATCTCTGATCCGTGATGTGCTGGATCTGGCGATGACGCCAAAAGTACCGACGGCGGCTGAAATTGAGGCGGTTTACAACGCTAAGCCGGATATGTTCCGCGCACCAACCTTGTATGAACCCTCGCACATCCTGTTTGCGGCGGACCCAGCCAATACCGAGGCACGGCTTGATGCCAACAAAAAGGCGCTGGCGGCATTGGCCACACTGAAATCCTCGCCAAAGGATTTTGGCCATTTGGCAAAAGAGTTGAGCGATTGTCCGTCCCGCGATATGGGCGGTCAGTTGGGCCAGTTGGTTTCTGGCGATACGGTGCCGGAATTTGAGGCCGCGATGGATGCTTTGACGCCGGGGCAAACCAGCAGCGAACCTGTACCGACCCGCTATGGCATGCACATCCTGCGGCTGGACGCGATTGCGATTGGCGATGTTTTACCGCTGGAACGGGTGCAAGATCAAATCAGCGAAATGCTGGAAAAGGCAAGCTGGGCAACGGCGGCTAACGCTTATCTGCAAACCTTGGTTGCAGGGGCGGAAATATCTGGAATTGATATGGTGGCACCGATCTAAAACACCAACACTCACGAGATAAAAACGAGCGGCTGGCGGTTGTTAAAACCCGCCAGCCGCATTTCTATTTAGCATTCCTACTCCCGCCGAAATTTTACCATTTGGCAGAAAATCCTTTCTTTTATGGCTCGCCCCGATAAGTTGACCTTAGGGAATCTAACAACCCACAAGGAAAATTTGAAAAACCGGGAGAAAAAAATGTGCGATATTTGCGTAATGAATGCGGTCAAAGACAAGATGATGTCACGCCGTAGCTTCTTTAAAACGGCAGCCACGGGGGCGGCAGCGGCGGCTGTTGGCTCATCCATGACGGGAACAGCGGCGATGGCGGCAGGGCATGGTTCGGTCATTGATATGACCCACACGCTGGACGGCGAATTTCCGACGTATTTCGGTGTGCCCGGTCTGGAAATGGAGCAAAAGTTCAGTTTCGCCGAACACGGGTTCAACCTGTTTCATATGTCCCTGAACGAGCATACAGGCACCCATGTTGATGCGCCGCTACATTTTTCTGCCGACGGAAAATCGGTTGACGAAATTCCGGTTGAAAACCTGATTGCGCCGCTCTGTGTGATCGACATTGCAGCGCGTGCGGCTGAGGACGCCGACACCCAAGTGACGCCGGATGATGTGAAGGCGTGGATCGCGGCCAACGGTGAAATTCCGGCCAACGCTTGCGTTGCGATGCATTCTGGATGGGCCGCGCATGTCAAAACCGACAAATTTCGCGGTTTCGCGGACGAAGCGCAACATTACCCCGGCTTTCACGTTGAGGCCGCAAAAATGCTGATCGAGGAAACCGGCGCGACCTCGATCGGGGTGGACACGCTGTCGCTTGATCATGGGTTATCGGCTGATTTCGCCACCCATTACGCATGGCTGCCCAGTGGGCGGTTTGGCATAGAGTGTCTTGAGAATCTGGATAAAGTTCCAGCGGCAGGCGCAACATTGGTGGTTGGCGCGCCCAAACACCGTGGCGGCTCGGGTGGCCCTGCGCGCATCTTTGCGATGATGTAAATAACTTGCGCCGATGGCTACTTTCATCGGCGCAATCGGCTTAGGCCTTGGCCCAATCCCAATACAATTCGCGCGCCTGTTTTGTCACTGGCCCGATGGCAAATTCGCGGTCCTCGATCTTCACTATCGGGGTGATCTTTGAGATGTTCCCCGACAAGAAGACCTCGTCCGCCGCATCGAAATCCTCAAACGACAGGGTGCATTCCTCAACAGTATGCCCCGCCGTCCGCAGCAGTTTGATTATCCGTTGCCGCGTGATGCCATTCAAAAAGGTTCCGTTGGGAACGGGGGTTTTTACCACTCCATCTTTGACCATGAACAGGTTCGCAGTGGCGCTTTCGGCGACATTTCCCAGCGGGTCGGCAACAATGGCGTTGTTATAGCCACGCGCTTGGGCTTCGCGGATCATCCGGCCATTGTTGGGGTATAGACAGGCGGCCTTGGCGTTGACGGGGGCCATCGTAATCACAGGTCGAATGAACTGGGTGCGGCACAGGGTTTGGCTGGCGTCCGCTGGTGCCATCGGCAATTGTTCCAGACACAGGCAAAACGCCGTCGAGTCTGGATCGGGAACCACCACGCCGACGCCGCCCTCTTTGGACCAATACATTGGCCGGATATAGACCGGCGCGTCCTTGTCGAATTTGGCCAAGCCTTCCATGGTCAGGGCCATCATCTCCTCAACCTCGACGGTGGGTTTCAACCCTAGTGCCACTGCTGATTTATTGACCCGTTCGCAATGCGGTGCAAGGTCGGGCACCACGCCATCAAAGGCCCGCGCGCCGTCAAACACCAGCGAGCCGAGCCACGTGCCATGGTCCGCCGCGTTCATCACCGGCAAATCACCCTGATGCCACGTGCCATTGAAATAGGTCCAGATTACGTCACCGACGGCCATGCTGAAATTCCTTACTCTAGGGGATCAAAACCGTTGATCCGGTTGTTTGCCGCGCCTCTAGCGCACGGTGCGCATCAGCTGCATTTGCCAGATCGTAACGCTGATTGACGTTGATTTTCAATGTGCCATTTTCGATCATTTCAAACAATGCAGCAGCCGCCGTTTCCAGATAGCTGCGATCAGCCGTAAAATGAAACAGCACGGGTCGGGTGACGGTGAAAGAACCCACCGCAAGGTCCGACAGTTTGAAATCAAGGGCGGGGCCAGAGGATTGCCCAAAGTTGACCAGCGTTCCAAATGTTTTCAGGCATTTGAGCGAGCCCGCGATGGTGTCGTTACCAATGCTGTCATAGACCGCATCCACCCCTGCGCCGCCGGTGATTTCAGTCACACGGGCCACGAAATCCTCCGACTTGTAATCAATCATATGGGCGTAGCCGTGCTGTGCCGCCAACGCGCATTTTTCCGGCCCGCCAGCGGTACCAATGACAGTCACGCCCATCGAGGCCAGCCATTGTCCGGCGATCAGCCCAACACCGCCTGCGGCAGCGTGAAACAAAACCGTTTGGCCCTGTTGCACCTTGAAGGAGCGGTGCAGCAAGTAATGCGCCGTCAGCCCCTTGAGCATCGCGGCGGCGGCTACTTCAAAACTAACCCCATCCGGAAGCTTCACCAGATGCCGGGTCTCAATCAGCCGCTCGGACACATAGGCCCCGTTCGGAATGGTATAGGCCACGCGATCACCAACCGTAAAATCGGTGACGCCCGCGCCCAGGGCAATGATCTCGCCCGCCGCTTCGCTGCCAAGGGCAAGGTCGCGCTCAACCGGCCACGGATAGAGGCCGCTGCGCACATAGATGTCGTGAAAATTGACCCCGATGGCACCGTGGCGCACCAGAACCTCGCCCGCAGATGGCTGCGGGGTGGGTAGATCAATTTGGCGCAAAACTTCGGGGCCGCCGGATTGTCCGGCGACGATTGCGATTGGCATGGCTTAGTCCTCGCTCAGCATGAATTCAGGGTCTACAGGCACTTGCATGGCGTTCGACAGGTGGTTGGTTTTGGCCGCCAGCGAGACGATTTTCAAAACCTCGGCGTGCTGGGCCGGTGTCATCCCTTTGGCCCGCGCGGCGGCGGAATGGGAATGCACGCAGTATTCGCAATTGTTGATGATCGATACGGCCAGATACAGCAATTCTTTGGTCAGCGGGTCTAGATCGGACGGGGTCGCCATCACGGCTTTCACCTCGGCCCAAGTTTGTTCCAGCAGGCCCGCATCAAAGGCCAGATAGCGCCAGATGTTGTTAATAAAGTCCGAGCCTCGGGTGGCACGGATGTCATCAAACACGGCCTTAACGCGGGGGTTTGATTCCGGGTTTTTGGGGGGCTGAACGGATGGCATGGATTTGTCCTTTGCTATTGTCGTGGTCGCAGAGAGGGTTACCACTGTGGTCCATAGAGCATCCCACTTTTAGGGGCGCTCAGCAACGCCCTGTGCCATTCTCTCTGGCATCCGCGCGCTCTCGGCCGCGAAAAAACATCGCGGCTGAGTTTGATTTACCCTCGCCGAAGCGATTAGAGGCTGGTGTCCAGCGCCGCAATCACCGCATCACCCATTTCGCTGGTTGTGGCAGGCACCGCATCACCGGCTTGCATCAAATCAGCCGTGCGCACACCATCGGCAAGCACTTTTTCAACGGCGGCTTCCAGACGATCCGCCTCAGCACCTTGATCATAGGAATAGCGCAGCGCCATCGCAAAGCTGAGGATACAAGCGCAAGGGTTGGCCTTGGCTTGACCGGTAATATCAGGGGCCGAGCCGTGCACGGGTTCATACATGGCTTTGGGCCGACCGTTGGCCATTGGCACACCCAAGCTGGCAGAGGGCAACATACCCAAAGACCCCGTCAGCATCGCCGCCACGTCCGACAGCATATCACCAAACAGGTTATCGGTGACGATCACGTCAAACTGTTTCGGGGCGCGCACCAACTGCATTCCACCGTTGTCGGCATACATATGCGTCAGTTCGACTTCGGGGTATTCGTTGTCATGCACCCACTGCACTTCTTCGCGCCAAAGGATGCCGCTCTCCATCACGTTGGCCTTTTCCATTGAACACACGCGGTTGTCGCGCTTTTTGGCCAGTTCAAACGCGGAGCGGGCCACGCGACGGATTTCGCCCGTGGTGTAGCGCTGGGTATTCACACCGACGCGCCCGCCCTCATTGTCATCCATGATGCCACGCGGTTCGCCGAAATAAACACCCGAGGTCAACTCGCGCACGATCATGATGTCGAGCCCCGAAACGATCTCGGGTTTCAGCGACGAGAAGTCAGCCAGCGCGTCAAAACATTGGGCTGGGCGCAAGTTGGCAAAGAGGTCCATTTCTTTGCGAAGGCGCAGCAAACCGCGCTCGGGTTTGACAGAAAAGTCCAGATCATCATAGGCCGGACCACCGACAGCGCCCAGCAGGACGGCGTCAACTTCTTGGGCGTGGGCCATGGTTTCGTCGGTCAATGGCACGCCATGTTTGTCATAGGCCGCACCGCCCACCAAGTCTTCGGTCACTTTGATCTTTAGGTTGCGTTTTGCGCCAAACCAGTCGATGATTTTTCTCACTTCGACCATGACTTCGGGGCCAATACCGTCACCGGCGAGAATAAGGAGAGAAGGGGTGCTCATGTGATATGCGTCCTTGATGAATTTGGGTTGATCCCGCCTAACGGTTTGGCGACGTTTGGTCAAGAAACGAAGGCTGGAATTTCCTCTGCCAGTATGTCCCAAACCCGCCGAATGCGCGGGGTTTGCTGCATGGCTTGATGCGCGGTCAGCCAGACGGGCAGGGGCGGGATCGGCACGTCATGCAGAATTTGTTCAACGCAAGGTTCTTTGTGGCCAACGTGGACCTGCGAAAACCCGATGCCGCAGCCCATCCGCACCAGCTCCCAGTAGATCACCGCCTCATCGCAACGGGTCTGGAACCAGTCGCGTTTCGCGTCCAACCCGATCTGGCGCATGCCTCGCAGGATTTGTTCGTCCCGATCATACCCTACCAGATCATGCCCATCGAAAAGATCATCCATGGTTTGTGGGCGTCCCTTGCGGTTCAGGTAGTCAACCGAGGCATACATACCCAGTGGCAGGTCGCACAGATGGCGGGTGATCACATCCAGCTGGGTTGGGCGATACATCCGAAGCGCGATGTCAGCCTCGCGAAACAACAGGTTCTCGCTGGCATCATTCGGGATCAGATCAATGCTGATTTCCGGATGGGTAAGACGGATTTTGGCGATGATCGGCGGCAATATGAAATTAGCGACAAAAATACTGGCAGTGATGCGGACGGTGCCGGCTGTATTTTGTGCGCGTCCGGCTGCGGTCAGAGACACCTGCATCGCTGCATCGCGCATGGCCCGTGCGGGCGCGAGCAATTCCGCACCGATATCGGTGAGCGTAAAGCCGCGCGGTTGGCGGTGGAACAGGGTGACGCCCAACTGCGCCTCGATCTGTTTGATCTGGCGGCCAAGGGTGGGTTGGCTCGCCCCCAGTTTGCGCGCCGCCCCAGATAGCGAGCCCTCGTCGGACACCGCAAGGAAAGATTGCAGCAGGGACCAGTCAAGAGAGGCGAGCGATTTATCCATTCAATAATGAATACATCATCTTTATGTTTTGGCAATTTATAAAATTTGTCGAATGGGGCATCATATCGAGGCGACCGGATGAAAGGTGCATGTGAAGGGCACCAATGCCGTCAGATAAATAGAGCTACTATTCCGGAATAGTGGAAATGAAAGAGGTTGATATTTAGTAATGATATCAATGGATAGCTTTGAAATACCCGACAACCAGACGGCAATAAACCGCCTCTGAAATGCCCATTAACTTGGCGTCGAGAGGCATGAACCCAAGAAGACAAGGAATGTAAAATGTCGAAAACTGTATTGATCCTTGGTGCCAGTGGCCGATTTGGCCGACACGCGGGCGAAGCCTTTGAATCCCAAGGTTGGGAGGTTCGCAAATTCGATCGTGCCAGCGGCAATCTACGCGATGCTGCCACAGGTGTGGACGTGATTGTCAACGCATGGAACCCCGCCTATCCCGATTGGGCCGCGCAAGTGCCAAAGCTGACCGCACAGGTGATTGACGCGGCCAAGATCAGTGGCGCAACGGTAATCATTCCGGGTAGTGTCTATAACTACGGCGTCGATGCGCCCGCCATCTATGGGGTCGACACCCCGCATCGCGCTGAAAACCCGCTGGGGCGGGTCCGTATTGATCTGGAAACCGCGTATCGGGCATCAAACGTGCCTACGATCATCATTCGCGCAGGCGATTTCATTGACACCCAAGCCTCGGGCAACTGGTTTGACATGATGATGATTCCGAAACTGGGCAAGGGTCGGTTCGTTTATCCAGGTAACCCTGATATTCCACATGCGTGGGCGTGGTTGCCCGACCTGACCAAGGCCACGGTTGAGTTGGCTAAAATGCGGGCTGACCTCCCCGTGTTTGCCGAATTCCCTTTCCCCGGGTACACCATGACGGGCAATGAACTGTGCGCGGCGATTGGCCGTTGTTTGGGCCGCCCGATAACCCTAAAGAAAATGAACTGGCTGCCGTTGCAAATTGCCCGCCCGTTCTGGCCATTGGCGCGGCATCTTTTGGAAATGCGATATCTGTGGAACAAGCCCCACCAGATTGACGGGAAAAAATTCACCACGTTCTTACCCGATTTCAAAATCACACCACTGGCCGAGATATTGCCCCTAGCGTTGGGGGACCACATCAACCCAGACAAGGTGGTGACGCGAGGCAAGGGTGCCGCCCACGCTTAAGAGGGCGGCGTTCGGCGTGTCTGTCTTGGGCCAAAACACGCCCGAGGCGACGACTTTCAAATCAACGGACGGCAGCACATAGTCGACCCGCATATTGCCGGGGCCTGTTTTGTCATTCCAGTCGGCGGTGTCCAATGCAGGATCGCCTTTGTGCAGGGCATTCACCCCACCCTGACGTTGCGCGGCAACCGCAGCGCCTTGGCTGGTTGGGGCCGTGTCCTGAACCAAGGGATGCGCCAGTAATCCACGCATCGCTTCGCCTCTGCCATCGCCGTCGAACGGGTCCAGATTGGCATCACCCAGAATCACAAAGGGTACGCTATCGGGTTTCACATCCAGCTCGCCGTCCAGATAGGCAGACCAGAACCGCACCTCGTCGTGGTTGCGCATGCCGTTGCGATCCTCATCACCGTCAAATACTGGCGGTGTGGCGTGAAAACCCATCAGGTTGATTGTGCCCCTCTCAACGGTGACCGGCACCACCCAATGCCCAGTCGTGGACAGCCGTTGCAGGGCTTGGGCTTTTGGCGAAGGGAAGGGTTTGCCGTCAACCTGTGGCAACAGAGCTTGAGGGAAATCCACCCAACGCAATGCAGTGAAATCTTGCACAGCCGCCTCGGAAATTGGCAAGCGCGACAGGATAGCCATGCCACCTTGGCCGCCAAACTGCCCATAGCCTTGGGCATCGCGTGGCCCACCCGTTTGCCCGTCTCCATCCATATCCAGCCCCGTATCCATGCCGGTGTTCGGGCGCAGAGCAAAGCGATACGGGTAGGGGGCATCATGGTCTGAAAAAAGGTCGGCAAAGGCATTCAAAGCGGCATTGCCATAGTCATAATCAAACCCGTTCAACAGGACGACGTCGGGTGAAATATGGGCGATGATGCCAATGACGGCCTGAACCTGTTCATCCTTGCCCGACTGAATATCGCGCAACAACAGACCCGGACCACGGCGGCTCAATTCGGTGTTGTAGGTGGCAATGCGGATTGGGTCAGCCTGTGCAACCCCACCCAGCAGCAGCCCGCAAATCAGGCTGGTTGAAATCCATTTTGTTCGGCCAAGGCACATGATTGCTTTCGCTTTTCCGCGATCATTGATGCGATCCGGCTCATGGCTATTCCGCGCATAAACAGACTTGAAGGTAAAAATGCCCATGCCGCCATTGTCCACACCATCGTCTGCGGAGAAGCAAGCGTAATCGGATCAAACAGGTTTGCGCCAGCCTTAATGATTGCGGGTGACAAAAACGGCAACAAGAAGCCAAGAGCGATGTTAAACCGCGCGTCCCGATACAACCGCTCAACCACATCGCCACCAGCGGTCGGGTCAAACGTTGGCAGGTTCACCCAAACATTGAAGGGTTTGGTATGTGAGGGCCAGCCTTGTAGGCGCAGCAAGATGACGAAGACAGCCAAACCAATCAGCGAGACCAAATAGCTGATACCAGCCGTTGTGCGCACCAAGATCAAGCTCTGCATGCTTGCGTCTTCGGGCAGCATCAACAGCACCAACCGCACGGGGCTGTAGGGGAAATCAATTGCTTGTCCGATCAATGATCCGGTCGCTTCGATAAATTGGGTCAGGGTTGTCGGGTCGGTTTGGCCGCGAAACACTGCGGACAACATGAAAACAGTGACAAAAAGCGAGACATAGCGCACGCGATTAAAAGGCGGGGCGTCACGAAACTCGACCAGACTTGGGTAAACCGAGTAATATTCGACGAACGTCAAGAAGCCGCCGAATATGGCAACCAGCGAGACGATCTGAATTGAATCAGGGTTCATTCCAGGCAACAGCATAGCGGGCGTTGCCACCAACACCACTATCAACATTGCGCGAACGAACGCACCTGTAAGCCGCGAAATCACTGCTTTGTTACCCTTAATTCGGTCGGATGCGATGCTATGCCGCTTCCTTTTCCCAAACATTTTCCGCACATTATGGCGGCTTGCCTCAATATTGCCCAATTTTTGCCTTCTTTCGCTTTCCAGCACAAGTCATGGTTAACAATATGTAAAAGTTTAAGGCGGTTTCATGGAGAAACTGGTGCGACTTTGCATCAAATTGGCAGCAAAAAAGGGCCCGACCAGCGTCGGACCCTATATGTAGTGGGTGCTACTTTTTCGACCGCTAGGTTTTTAGACCCATGGGCGGTTCGCGGCGGACATTGTTTCGAATTTGGAAATTGAATCTGATTTTTTCATGGTCAGGCCGATATCGTCCAGACCTTCCAGCAAACACTGCTTTTTGAAGGAATCCACATTGAACTTGATCACGTCGCCGTCCGAAGTGGTGATTTCCTGCGCCTCAAGATCAACCGCCATACGGGCATTGGCGCCCTTTTCGGCGTCTTTCATCAAAAGGTCGACTTGCTCTTGCGGCAGGATAATCGGCAGGATGCCGTTTTTGAAACAATTGCTAAAGAAGATGTCGGCAAAGCTGGTCGATATCACACAGGTGATGCCAAAATCCTTGATTGCCCAAGGCGCATGTTCGCGCGACGAGCCACAACCAAAGTTGTCACCGGCCACTAAAATAGCGGTATCGCGGTAGGCTGGTTTGTTCAGCACAAATTCGGGGTTTTCGCTGCCATCCTCATTGTAACGCATTTCATCAAACAGGTTTTTGCCAAGGCCGGAGCGCTTGATTGTTTTCAAAAACAGCTTCGGAATGATCATATCCGTGTCGATATTGACCAATGGCATTGGGGCGGCGATGCCCGTCAGTTTGTTAAATTTGTCCATTTCACTGTTCCTAAATCATATCCCGAACATCAGTCAGATGTCCGGTAATCGCCGCCGCAGCGGCCATCGCGGGTGACACCAGATGGGTGCGGCTTTCGCGCCCTTGGCGACCCTCGAAATTCCGGTTGCTGGTCGAGGCACTCCGCTCGCCCGGCTCCAGTTTGTCAGGGTTCATTGCCAGACACATGGAACATCCCGCCAACCGCCATTCAAAACCAGCGTCCAGAAATACCTTATCCAGACCTTCGGCCTCGGCTTGGAGACGAACCAGACCAGAGCCCGGCACAACCATCGCCCGCATTCCGGGTTTGATTTTCTTACCGCGCAAAATTTCGGCAGCGGCACGGAAATCCTCGATGCGGCCATTGGTGCAGGATCCGATAAACACCGTATCGATCTGGATATCGGTCAGCTTCATGCCAGCCTCTAGACCCATATACTCCAGCGAGCGCGTTGCCGCGTCTACTTTGCCACCCTTAAAGTCGGATGGATGCGGCACGGTGGCCGTGATCGGCAGCGCATCTTCGGGCGAGGTGCCCCATGTCACTGTCGGGGCGATGTCTTCGCCCTTTAGCACCAGCACCTTGTCGAAATGTGCGTCCTCGTCGGTATAAAGCGTCTTCCACCACGCCAGCGCCATATCCCACTCATCGCCCTTAGGTGCATGAGGACGGCCTTTGACATATTTATAGGTGGTTTCATCCGGCGCAATCAGACCAGCGCGCGCGCCACCTTCGATTGCCATGTTGCAAACCGTCATCCGGCCTTCCATCGACATATCGCGGATCACTTGGCCGCAATATTCAATCACATGGCCCGTGCCGCCCGCCGTACCGGTATGGGCGATCACCGCCATGGTCACGTCTTTCGGGGTCACGCCGGGCATCAATTTTCCGGTGATCTCGACCTTCATGTTTTTGCTTTTGCGCTGAATCAGGGTTTGTGTCGCCAGCACGTGTTCTACTTCGGAGGTACCGATCCCGTGCGCAAGGGACCCAAACGCGCCGTGGGTGGCTGTGTGACTGTCGCCACAAACCACCGTCATGCCGGGCAATGTCCAGCCCTGCTCGGGGCCAACGATATGCACCACACCTTGGCGCACATCATTGACGGGGTAATAATGCACACCGAAATCACGCGCGTTTTTGTCCAGCGCTTCCAGCTGAACGCGGCTTTCCTCGTTTTCGACTTCACCCTCAACGCGGTCCAGTGTGGTTGGCACGTTGTGGTCCGGCACCGCGATGGTTTTATCCGGCGAATGCACTTTGCGGCCGGACATCCGCAACCCTTCAAAGGCTTGTGGGCTGGTCACTTCGTGGACCAAATGGCGGTCAATATACAAAAGGCAGGTGCCGTCGTCATCCCGATGGGCGACGTGGGCATCCCAGATTTTATCATAGAGTGTTTTGGGGGCGGTCATGGTTCATCCTTTCCCGCAAATAAAAATATGGTTTGAGTTTGGCTGAGGGGAAGCGGCTGACCCTATAGGCCAGCTGCAACCGTCAGGCCTTGACCATAAAACCTCCACGGCAGGAAGGAGTGGTCATCTACTTCGAAAATACGCTTCATAGGTAGCGCAATACATGGCGATGCATGCACGGGCAAGGGTTGTAGGCATTGTCACGGGTATAATAACTGTGCAAACTTGGCGATATGGAGCAAGAGGCAGTACAAGAAGCACATGATTTAAGCACACAGTTGCAAATCATGATTGAGAAATTGGTGACTTTTGCCAACACCTTGGTGCTGCCATCAAGGTTGACCCAGATGGGCATCATGATTGCGCTGCTGCTGGTCGCCTATCTGTTCAAGTTATATTTCGGCCCAAAGTATCATGATTGGATGCGTGGCCTGGAAGGGCGGCCGAAATGGCAGCTCAGGGTGTTGTTGATGATCTACCGGCGCATGCGGCTGGTGGTTTTCGTGATCCTGATTTGGGCAGCCATTGCCATTATGCGCCAAGGGTTGAACCTGTTTCCGTCCCGAACCTATCTAATGTGGATTGTCGGCACCATTGGGCTGGCTTGGGTGCTGGTGGTGATTGCTGCACGGTCGATCCATAATCCCTTGCTGCGCCGTATCACCACATGGGGTGCGTGGACTTACACGGCGTTGTATTTCCTTGGGTTGATCCAGTCGACAGAGCAGTTGTTGGATCAGATCGCCATCAATCTTGGGGATTTCCATCTGTCGGTTTTGCTGATCCTCAAAGTGTTGATCGTCACAGCTGTTTTGCTGGCGCTGGCGCGGGGTATTTCAGCCTCGACCACCAAACGCATCAGAAAGAACGACGAAATATCGCCCTCCATGCAAGTGTTGATGGTCAAATTCCTGCAGGTGATCCTGTATGGGTTTGCGTTTTTCATCGGTCTAAAGGCTACCGGATTTGATCTGACCGGCCTTGCGGTGTTGTCAGGGGCCATCGGTATTGGGCTTGGGTTTGGGTTGCAAAAGGTGGTGTCGAACCTTGTGTCCGGTATCATCATCCTGCTGGATAAGTCGATCAAACCCGGCGACGTGATTTCGCTGGGCGATACCTTTGGCTGGATTAATACACTGGGCGCAAGGTACGCCTCGGTGGTGACGCGCGACGGCAAGGAATACCTGATCCCGAATGAGGATCTGATCACCAACCAAGTGGTCAACTGGTCTCACACCAACGACTTTGTCCGCCTCGATATTTTCTTTGGCACCGCGTATACAGATGACCCCCACAAGGTGCGTGCCTTGGCCCGCGAGGCTGCCGGCGGTGTTGCTCGTGTGCTCTCGACCCGGCCACCCGTTTGCCACATTGTCGGGTTTGGTGACAGTTCGGTCGACTATATCCTACGGTTCTGGATCATTGATCCCACCGACGGGCTGACCAACATTCGCGGCAATGTCTATTTGGCGCTTTGGGATGCATTTCAAGAGAACGGCATTTCGATTCCGTTCCCGCAGCGCGAAGTCAAAATACTGGAGAACGATAAATGAAAGACGCCACCGATCTGATTGCCGAGTTGCAATCCAGAAACCTGTCTGCACTTGAGTTGATGCAGCAAACCCTCGCCAAAATTGACGCCACCAACCCCGCCGTGAACGCCATCGTCGGAATGCGGCCCAAGGACGACATCTTGGCCGACGCCAAATCCGCCGATGATTCCCCGTCCAAAGGTCCCCTGCACGGGCTGCCAATGGCGATAAAAGACCTTGCTGACACCAAAGGCATTCGCACCACGTTCGGTTCTCCCATCTGGGCCGATAATGTCCCAACCGCCGACTGTCTGATGGTGCAACGCATCCGTGCTGCTGGTGCCATCCTGATTGGCAAAACCAACACGCCGGAATACGGGCTTGGCTCGCACAGCTACAATCCGGTCTATGGTGTCACCCGCAATCCATATGATACCTCTGTCTCGGCAGGCGGCTCCAGTGGTGGTGCCGCGGTGGCGCTGGCCACGGGGATGTTGGCCTTGGCCGATGGCTCTGACATGATGGGGTCGCTTCGCAATCCGGCAGCATGGAACAATGTCTACGGGTTTCGCCCCAGTTACGGCTTGGTGCCGGACGACCCGATTGGCGACAATTTCCTACACCAGCTATCCACCAACGGCCCGATGGCCCGCACAATCCGCGATTTGACCCTGCTGCTACAGGTGATCGGCGTGCCCGATGCGCGGCTCCCCCACAGCGTTGCGCCCTTTACCCCGCTGCCCGATGCGGCCAACCTGAAGGGGCTGACAATCGGCTGGGTTGGCGATTGGGGCGGGTACTATCCAATGGACCCCGAAGTCCTGCAATTATGCGAAAGCGGCCTTGAGAAAATGCGCGCGCTGGGCGCGACCGTCAAACCCTTTACCCCGCCCATTGCCCCCGAACATCTGTGGTACTCATGGATTACCCTGCGCAGCTGGGCTGTTGCTGCCAAAATGGCCCCCTTGTATCATGACCCAAAAACCCGCGATCTGTTGAAACCCGAAATAATATGGGAGATCGAGCGCGGGCTGGCCATGTCTGCCATCGACGTCCACAAGGCCAGCGTGATCCGCTCCACTTGGTTCGCCGCCTTTGCCAGCCAAGCCGATGTCGATGTCATGGCGTTGCCCTCGGCCCAGATATTCCCGTTCAATGCCGATCTGCATTGGCCGGATCAAGTGTTGGGCCGGGACATGGACACATATCACCGCTGGATGGAGGTGGTGGTGCCCGCATCGCTCACCGGATTGCCAGCGCTAAACGTGCCGGTTGGGTTTGGCGCGGCAGGTCTGTCGATGGGTCTGCAACTGATTGGCCAGCGCGGCACAGATGCCCGTATCCTGCAAATTGGCCAAGTCTATCACGACGCCACCAACTGGCCCCGCCAACGCCCGCCACAAGCCAGAGCGCAAATCAAGGGTTGAACCCACCTTGCAGCACCCCCATAAGCACACATTGAGATTTAACGATTCCAATGTTAAACACAGAATACACCCCGCGCAGATAAGGAACTAACGTTTGTCCAGCACCGCAAAACAGGTTTCAAGCCAAGACTTGCTTGACCGTATCTTGTCCTCTCTTGAGGAAAGCAAAGCCGAAGATGTGATTGCAATCAGCCTGAAAGGCAAAAGCGAGATTGCCGATCATATGGTAATCTGCTCGGGCCGTTCCACGCGCCAAGTCACCGCGATGGCGGAAAAACTGGCCGACCATCTGAAGCATGAATTCTCGATTTTCCCAAAGATCGAGGGCAAGGATCAGGGCGATTGGGTGCTGATTGATGCGGGCGACGTGATTGTGCATGTGTTTCGCCCTGAAGTGCGCGAATTCTACCAGCTTGAGAAATTATGGCAGGGCGTGCGCCCGACCGACATCGCCTGATGCGGGTGCATATTTGCGCTGTTGGCCGCCTTCGGGCCGGACCCGAGCGCGAATTGCTGGACGACTACCTGACACGATTTGACCGCACTGGCCGCGCGCTGGGCCTTGGCCCTGCCGTGGTGCACGAGGTCGAGGATAAAAAGGGCGGTGGCATGGATGCCGAGGCTCTACTGCTGGAGCGCGCCATCCCCAAAGGGGCCGTGATCTGCGCCTTGGACGAACGCGGCCGTGTGCTGCCCTCACCTGAATTCGCCAGCAAGCTGGGCAATTGGCGCGACCAAGGCACCTCCGATCTGGCGTTCCTAATTGGTGGTGCCGACGGCATCGCCAAACCCCTGCGCGCCCGCGTTGATTTCAAACTGTCCTTCGGCGCCATGGTCTGGCCCCACATGCTGGCCCGCGTGATGCTCAGCGAACAGCTTTATCGTGCTTCAACGATCTTGGCGGGCGGGCCGTATCATCGCGTTTGAGCGCAAGCAATTATTGAACAACAACAGTTGGAGGTGAGATGAAAAACATCAAGTTACGTATTAGCTCTGAACAAGGGATCGAAGCCACGATTGAATGTGATGGGAGTCAAGGTGGAGTCGAAGACTATTATGCTATTGTCTCCGTTAAAGGATTTATGACTGACAAGAAGGTGTATGGCGTCGACTCTGTGCAAGCGTTTTCACTTGGGATGGGACTAATTGCACAGCTCACCGAAGGCAAACGAGTTGAAGAAGAAGAGCATTTACCTACAAATGGATCGTCTTGGTGTATCGAAGTGGAAAGCTGACGACCCCAGATTGACACCCGTCAATTTGTCAAAAATGGCAGCGCCCGACAGCCCCACGGCGGGCGCTTTTGCGGCCTTAATTCTGGGGACAACGCTGCACTTTATACACACAACAGAACCAACCAAACACAAACCCCAATGCGCCCACCCGGCCGGGTGCTGCCATTTTTGCAAACCGTCCACGCCACCGCCTGTTGCCCTCGCATCCGAGGACGCGTAAAACGCTGGTAACCACATCAGGAGCCACCCATGACCACACCCAAACCCGTCGTTTTGTGCATCCTTGATGGCTGGGGCATCCGCGAGGCCGATGGGGCCAACGCGCCAACGCTTGCCAACACCCCGAATTTCGACGCGATCCTGCGGGATTGTCCGTCCTCACAGTTGACCACCCACGGCCCCGATGTTGGCCTGCCGAGTGGTCAGATGGGCAATTCCGAAGTCGGGCACACCAATATCGGGGCTGGTCGCGTGGTGCCGATGGATTTGGGAATGATTGATCTGGCGATTGAGGACGGGTCATTCGCCCAAAACGCGGCCCTGCAAGATTTCATCACCGATGTGAAAGCCGCCGACGGCACGGCGCATTTGATGGCGCTGGTGTCGGATGGCGGTGTGCATGGGCATATCGATCATGTGATTGCGGCGGCCAAGGTGATCACCGGCGCGGGTCTGCCCGTGCTGATCCACGCGATCACTGATGGGCGCGATGTGCCGCCCAAATCGGCAGCCGCATTTATGGCCGATCTGATCAACAGCTTGCCAAAAGGTGCCCTGGTGTCCACCGTGATTGGCCGCTATTACGCGATGGACCGCGACAACCGTTGGGAGCGGGTCGGGCTGGCCTTTGACGCGATGATCAACGGCAAAGGCCTGAGTGCAGACAGCGCGACGGAGGCTGTTTCGCAATCCTACAAGCGTGATGAAACCGACGAATTCATCAAACCCACCAGTATTGCCGGATACGCTGGCGTGCAGGATGGCGACGGCATTTTCTGCCTGAATTTCCGCGCCGACCGAGCCCGTGAAATCCTTGCCGCCATCGGCCAGCCTGACTTTGACGGCTTCGCAACCGGCAAACGTCCGACGCTGTCCGCTTTGCTGGGCATGGTGCAATATTCCGACGCTCACAACGCCTATATGACTACGGTTTTTCCCAAACGCGCGCTGGTCAACACACTGGGCGAATGGGTGGCCAAACAGGGCCTGCGCCAGTTTCGACTGGCCGAAACCGAGAAATACCCGCATGTGACGTTCTTTTTGAACGGCGGCAAAGAAGCACCTGAAATCGGCGAGGACCGCTACATGGCCCAAAGTCCCAAGGTGGCGACCTATGATCTGCAACCCGAGATGTCAGCCGCCGAAGTAACGGACCATTTCGTGCGGGCGATTGAAGAGGGCTATGACCTCATCGTCACCAATTACGCCAACCCTGATATGGTCGGTCACACCGGCAGTATCCCTGCCGCGATCAAGGCGTGCGAGGCCGTGGACCTTGGGCTTGGCCGTGTTCTGTCCGCGCTCAAAACCGCAGGTGGTGCGATGATTGTCACCGCGGACCACGGCAATTGCGAAACCATGATTGATCCCGAAACCGGTGGGCCACACACCGCCCACACCACCAATCCGGTGCCGGTTGTTCTGGTCGGGGCACCTGACGGAACAACGTTGCATCAGGGGCGTCTCTCAGACCTTGCACCAACCCTTCTGGACCTGATGAACCTGCCGTTACCGGACGAGATGACCGGCGAAAGCCTGATCGACAAATGATCTGGCGCCACCTCCTTTTGAGCATCGCGCTGTTGCTGACCGCCCCCGTTGCGAGGGCCGACACCGATCCGGCCCATTTGGCCAAACGCGCCGCCCAGCAGTTGAACGTGGCGGCGATTGCTCTGCGGGATGCGGACAAGGCCAGCGACCGTGTGGCGGCCTTGACCCAGACCATTCAGGCCTATGAGGCAGGACTGGTGGCGATGCGCGAAGGTATGCGGCGCGCAGCAATCAGGGAACAGGCGTTGCAACTGGAATTCGAGGCCAAAAGCGAGGACGTCTCGCGTCTGCTGGGCGTGTTGCAAAGCATGCAAGCCACGTCAGTGCCTTTGCTGTTGCTGCACCCCTCGGGGCCAATCGGCACAGCGCGTTCCGGCATGATCCTGTCCGAAGTCACCCCCGCCATTCAGGCCCAAGCCGAAGATTTGCGCGGCCAACTGGAAGAAGTCGCGCTACTGCACAGTCTGCAACAAAGCTCGGCCCAGGTATTGATTGACGGATTGCAGGGTGCCCAAGAGGCCCGCACCCAATTGTCCCAAGCCATCTCGGACCGTGTCGATCTGCCAAAACGGTTCACCGAAGACCCCGTGAAAACCGCTATCCTGCTTGACAGCAGCGAAACGCTTGAGGGGTTCGCCAGCGGGCTGGCCAATATCACCGAGGATACCGAGTTGCAAATCACCTTGCCTGATTTTGAGAACGCCAAGGGCACCCTGCCGCTGCCCGCCAACGGCACCCTGTTGCGCGGCTATAACGAGGCTGACGCCGCAGGAGTGCGCCGCCCCGGTCTGTTGCTGGCAACGCGCCCACTCTCGATCGTCACCACGCCGTGGCCAGCGACCATTCGCTACCGCGGCCCGTTGCTGGAATACGGAAATGTGATGATATTGGAGCCATCCAGCGGTTATCTATTGGTCCTGACTGGGTTAAACACGGTCTATGGCAAGATCGGCGAGGTTCTGCCCGCGGGCGCACCTGTGGGCTTGATGGGCGGGAATCTCCCCGAAAGTGACGATTTTTTATCGCTATCTGGACAACAGGGTGGTTCCGAACGTACAGAAACGCTCTATATAGAGTTGAGACACGACAAAGAAACGATAGATCCCGAACAATGGTTCGCACAGAAATTGCAGTGAAATCGGACTAACAAGGAACAAGATGTTATGAAGAAATTCGTTATGGCGGCCCTTGGCGGCACATTGGCCGGCGTGGTCGCAACCACCCAAATTGCAGGGCCGTTGATTGCGCAGGAAAATGCCAGCAACACCTCGGTCTATCAACAGCTCGATTTGTTTGGTGACGTGTTTGAACGTATCCGCGCCCAATACGTCAGCGAAGTTGACGAGGCCGACCTGATCGAGGCCGCAATCAAGGGAATGATGACATCGCTTGATCCGCACTCCAGCTATCTGCCGCCCCGCGATTTTGACGATATGCAGGTGCAAACCCGTGGCGAATTCGGCGGGCTTGGCATCGAAGTGACCCAAGAAGAGGGCTTTGTGAAAGTCGTCTCGCCAATGGACGGCACCCCTGCGGATGCAGCGGGCGTCGAGGCTGGCGACTTCATCACCCATGTCGATGGCGAGAGCCTGCTGGGGCTGGACCTGAACCAAGCGGTTGAATTGATGCGTGGGCCGATTGGCTCGGAAATCATCATCACGGTTGTTCGTGAGGGCCTAGAAGAACCCTTGGAAATTTCGATCATCCGCGACACCATCAAGCTGACGGCTGTACGGGCCCGCACCGAGGGCAACACCGTCGTGCTGCGGATCACCACCTTTAACGACCAAACCTACCCAAACCTGAAAAGCGGTCTGGAAAAGGCCGTTGAAGAAGCGGGTGGCATGGACAAGGTCAACGGCTTTGTCGTCGATCTGCGTAACAATCCGGGCGGGTTGCTGACCCAAGCGATTCGCGTTTCGGACGCGTTTTTGGAATCGGGCGAGATTGTTTCCACCCGTGGGCGCAGCCCCGAGGACGGCGACCGCTTTAACGCCACACCCGGCGATTTGGCCGAAGGTAAACCCGTTGTGGTTTTGATCAATGGCGGCTCGGCCTCGGCCTCTGAAATCGTTGCGGGTGCGCTTAAGGATCACCGTCGCGCGGTTGTGGTAGGCACCAAAAGTTTCGGCAAAGGTTCGGTTCAGACCATTATGCCGGTCAAAGGTGATGGCGCGATGCGTCTGACCACGGCGCGCTATTACACCCCGTCGGGGCGCTCCATTCAGGGTCTCGGCGTTTCGCCTGACATCATTGTTGAACAACCGCGACGCGTTCCCGAGGAAGATGTGGACGAGACCAAACGTCCAACCGCACGGTCCGAGGCAGATCTGCGCGATTCCATCAGCAATGACAGCTATACCGAAGAAGAGCGCCGCCATATCGAGGAAGACCGCGCAACCGCCGAAGAGGCCGCCAAACTGCGTGAAAGCGATGCGCAACTGGCCTATGCGATTGACGTTCTCAAAGGACTATCGGCCCTTTCACCACGAAATTAACCAATAGGGGGCGGGCCGTTGCGTCCGCCCGTTTTTATCATGACCCCAGAAAAAATCGCCGCCCTTCCGTATCGTTCAAACGCTGGCATTGTGCTGGCGAACGCAGAAGGGTTGGTATTTTCTGGTCAGCGTATCGACAGTCTGAATGATGCGTGGCAAATGCCCCAAGGCGGCATTGACAAGGGTGAAACGCCGCGCGATGCGGCCTTGCGTGAACTGACCGAAGAAACCGGCGTATCGGCCGATTTGGTGACCATTGAGGCTGAAACAGACGGCTGGATCACCTATGATCTGCCGCCTGACCTGCTGCATAAGCTGTGGAAAGGGCGCTATCGTGGCCAGAAACAGAAATGGTTCTTGATGCGGTTTTCGGGGCGCGATGATCAGGTCAATATTGCACTGGAACACGCCGAGTTTTCGCAATGGACATGGATGAAACCGGACGAGTTGATGGACAAAATCGTGCCCTTCAAACAGGACGTCTACAGGGCCGTTTTCGACCAGTTCAAAGCGGCGTTATGAAACGCCTGATTGCCGCGATATGCCTTGCACTATTGACGGCCAATCAGGCATTTGCCCTGTCCTGCAGACGCCCATCGGTTGAAGCCAGTTATCTGCACCACAGCCAAGCCAACGAACGCTATATCCTTGTATCTGGCCAACTGACCAACAAGCGCAATGTAGTACTTGGTCCCCAGACCGAGGGTGCTAATGGGGATCGCGCCGAGAATTTCACAGCCAACTTTGTCGGCCATCAGGCCACTCGTGCCGGATTTAGCAGACCGGTTAACACATCAGTCGCGGTCAGTGCGACTTGCGCCGGGCCTTGGTGCGGTATGGTTGATATGGAAACCCCAATGATCACCTTCCTCGAAATTACTTCCTATGGGCATCAGCTGTCAGTTGGCCCCTGCGGCATGTCTGTATTTTACGACCCAAACAAGGACCAGATTGAGCGCGTGTTGCAATGTTTACGCGGCGGCGTTTGCGATCCGCCAACCAGATAAAGCTTTTCAACGGACGCGCCATTCGCTAACCCGTGCGGATGAGAGAAAAAATAGATACCCGCGCAATCGGCCTTGATGTTGGCCTGTCTTTTACCAAATGGCTGACCGGTGCGGAAAACCTGCACTATGGCCTGTGGGACGGGCTGGATGTCACGGCTGGTAACCTGCACACCGCCCAAGCGGCCTATACCACCAAGCTGTTCAAACTGCTGCCAAAAGGCAAGTTGCGGGTTTTGGACATAGGTGGCGGGGCGGGTGAAACCGCGCGCAAATTACTGGCGCTGGGGCATAGTGTGGACATCGTTGTGCCCAGTGCATTTTTGGCCAGCCGTTGCCGAGAAAATGCGCCCGAGGCCATAGTGCACGAATGTATGTTCGAAGATTTGCAGTTGGATCAAAGATTCGACCTCTGCCTATTTTCCGAAAGCTTCCAATACATCCCAACCGACATCGCCCTGACCAAGGCGACGGGTTATCTGGACAAGGGCGGCGAGATTATCATCTCTGATTGCTTCCGCTCTGAAGGTTTTCAGCGTCAAGCGATGGGGTCTACTGTGGGCGGCGGCCACCGTATCGGTGCGTTCCGCGAGGTGCTGGCAGGCATGCCGCTCAAAACCTTATCCGAGGAAGACATCACCGCTTCGGTCGCTCCATCGGTTGATCTGGAGCAGGGGTTTTTCAATGTTATCGGTCATGCCGTGACGCGGATTGATGAGGAGCTGGGCAAGAAAAAGCGCAAAACCCGCTGGTTCATTCAACGCGCCCTGATGACAGTGATGAGCAAACGCAAGCGATACCGGCTGAATCAGCGTCTGATTGAAAAGACCCGCACGGCGGCGCATTTTTCAGCCAACAACGTCTACCTGATGATCAAGCTACGGCCTGAATAGGGGCTTAGCGCCCGCGCAACAATTTCAACAGCTTTTGCGATGGAAACCCGTCTGGCGTCACGCCAACGCTGGTTTGATAGGCGCGGATGGCGTTGATGGTCATCGGCCCGATGATTCCGTCAATTTTTTCCAACTCGAAGCCTTTGCGGACCATCCGGCGCTGCATTTCCTTCTTTTCCTTAAACGAAAGCGGCGCGTAGCCACGGGGCCAGTTGGCCTTGATCGGCGGGCCACCTGCCAGCAAGTCGGACAGATGCCCAACCCCGATCACATAGGCGTCGGCCTTGTTATATCGCTCGATCACCGCGAAATTGTTAAAGATCATAAACGCCGCACCCGTTGCGCCTGCGGGCAACAGAATCGAGGCTGCGCCGTGGTTCGGCACCTTGCCGCCACTTGCCGCTCGCACGCCCAAACCCGCCCAATCGCTTGGGTTTTTCAGAATTTTACGGCTGGCCAGACCATAGTTGAAGCCTTTGGGCAAGATCACTTCAACCCCCCAAGGTTGACCCTTGCGCCAACCGAATTTCGCCAGATAAGCGGCTGTGGAAGCTAATGCGTCCGTGGGATCATTGGACCAGATGTCGCGTTTGCCATCGCCATTGAAATCCTGCGCATAGGCCAGATAACTGGTTGGAATGAATTGTGTATGGCCCATCGCACCGGCCCATGACCCTTGCATCCCGCGCGGATTTACGTCACCGGATTGAAGGATTTTCAAGGCCGCAATCAGCTGCGCCTCAAAGAATTTCCCGCGCCGCCCGTCAAAGGCAAGTGTCGCCAAGGCCTCGACAACGTCAATGTCGCCACGTTGCGCGCCGTAAGCGCTCTCAAGCCCCCAAACGGCGGCGACGACCTCTTTTTCCACCCCGTAGCGTGCTTCAATCTGGCCCAGGGTTTTTTTGTATTTACGCAAAGCAGCCATGCCATTTTTGACCCGCACCGGTGAGGCAGCACTGTCCAGATAATCCCATATCTGTTTGGTAAATTCCGACTGGTTGCGGTCCTTTGCGATGATGGCTTTGTCATATTTCACCCCGCGAAAGGCGCGATCAAAGACGCTTGCCTTGATGCCCCTGCCCATGGCGCGCCCACGAAAGGCTTTGACCCAGTTTACAAATCGGGCGTTCGAGGTCGAGAGCTGAATTTCCACCAACTCCGACTGCACGGGACGCACGGCTGGCCGGCCAGATTCGTTTGGCGGTGTCGCATCCGCCAAGGATGGGCTCGTCAACAATCCTGCGACAAACCCAAGTGAAATAAGAAATATTCGCACTGATACACCTGCTCGTTTTTTATATAACTGGGGCAAATGTAGCCTGATAACGGCCGATGGAAAAGATGTGTTTATTGGCATGGGCAAATCATGGCCAACCCATCAGCCATTTTCGCGCAAAACCGCCCCCGCCAGATAGAGCGACCCACAAATCAAGATGCGAGCGTTGGGGGTGGATTTGGTGATGGTCTGGATTGCGCTCAGCACGTTTATAGCTTCAAAGGCCTGCATGCCGACGTCGGTTGCGGCTTGGGCAGTCACGGCGGCGGGCAGGGTGTTGGCCTCATCTGGGATCGACACAGCGTGCAAGGATTTGGCAATGGTGGCCAAGGGGCGCAAATAGCCGGTGATGTCTTTGGTGTTCAACATTCCGCAAATCAGGTGCAACGGGCGGGGGTTTAGGCGCGTCAGGGCCTCGGACAGCGCCAGTCCGGCGGCGGGATTATGACCGCCATCAAGCCAGAGTTCGGCTGTACCAGCAGCCTCAATCAACGGCCCTTGGTGCAGATGTTGTAGACGGGCAGGCCAAGTGGCGTTTGTGACAGCGGCCTCACAGGCGGCCTCATCGAACCCGAGGTGGCGCAGGGCGGTCAACGCGATGCCGGCATTCTGGATTTGATGGGCACCGATCAGATTGGGCAGCGGCAGATCAAGCAGACCAGTTTCGTCCTGATAAATCAGCCGCCCGCGTTCTTCCCAGACATGCCAGTGTTGACCATAGGCGAGTAGCGGCGCACCGAGCCGCTGGGCAGTGGCCTCGATCACTTCCATCGCTTCATCCGGTTGCGGGCCAACAACGCAGGGCACGGCACGTTTGATAATTCCGGCCTTTTCCCGCGCGATTTCGGGCAGGGTTTCACCCAGAAACTGGGTGTGATCGATCGATACGGGGGTGATCACCGTTAAAGCGGGCTGATCAACCACGTTGGTCGCGTCCAGCAATCCACCAAGACCAACCTCAAGCAAGGTATAGTCGGCGGGCACTTCGGAAAATGCGAGGATGCCAGCGATGGTGGTGATCTCAAAATAGGTGATGGTCGCGCCGTTATTGGCAACATAGCAGCGATCCAGCAGATCGGTCAGCGCAGGCTCGGTTATAAGGTCACCGGCCAGCAGAATACGCTCGTGAAACCGTGCCAGATGCGGCGAGGTATAGGCGTGGACGGCTTTGCCCGCGCCCTCAAGTCCCGCGCGGATCATGGCTTGGGTCGAGCCCTTGCCATTGGTGCCCGCGATGTGAATGACAGGGGGCAATTTTCGTTCAGGGTGATCCAGCGCTGCCAGCAAGGACCAGACGCGATCCAGCGTCAGGTCAATGATTTTGGGATGCAGCGACATCATCCGATCCAAAATGACGTCAGACGTTAACCCAGTCACTTTCCGGCTGCTTTCTCATCGGGCAGCGTGTCAGGCTTTTTAGCCACAGCTTTTTCCGGCGGCGGCAAATCGCCCATCACAGCAGGCGTCAAGCCCATCAACATACGCACGATGGTAATCAGCTCATCACGCATATCCTTGCGGTGGGTCACGCGGTCCAGCATACCATGATCCAGCAGATATTCTGAACGCTGGAACCCCTCGGGCAATTTTTCACCGATGGTTTGTTCAATTACGCGGCTACCAGCAAAGCCGATCAACGCATTGGGTTCGGCAATCTGCACATCCCCCAACATGGCATAAGACGCCGTAACGCCCCCCGTTGTCGGGTGGGTCAGCACAACGATATAGGGCAGATTCGCTTCTTTGAGCATTTGCACAGCCACTGTGGTGCGGGGCATTTGCATCAGCGAAAGAATGCCCTCTTGCATCCGCGCACCGCCTGCAGCTGAAAACAGCACAAACGGACGTTTCAGTTTCACAGCCCGCTGCGCCGCCGCAATAATCGCATTGCCGACATACATGCCCATCGAACCGCCCATAAAGGAAAAATCCTGCGCGGCAGCCACGATAGGCGTGCGGCCAATTTCGCCTTCGACCACCAGAATAGCGTCTTTTTCTCCAGTGTTCTTCTGGGCGATTTTCATCCGCTCCGGGTATTTTTTCTGATCCCGGAACGACAGCGGATCAAGCGGCACGTCAGGCACTTCGATTTCAGCGAAAATGCCACCGTCAAACAGGCCTGCGAACCGTTCGCGCGGGGTAATACGCATGTGGTGACCACATTCATTGCACACGTTCATGTGTTCAACCAGCTCACGGTGAAACAGCATGGTGCCGCATTCGGGACATTTGGTCCACAGATTGTCCGGCGTTTCGCGCCGCGAAAAAATCGAGTTGATCGTCGGGCGGACGTAGTTGGAAATCCAGTTCATCGCATTGGCACCTTAAGCGTTTTTGTTAGTATCCGAGATAAGCTGCGTTTGGTCAAATTGCAATCAACGGTCAAGCGCAATGCGCAATATCCGCCAGATCATCAGCAACAGGATCAGATCAATAGCCAAGACCAGCGGCAATTGGGCCGTGTCGGCCTTGGTAAATGGCGTGACGAACAGCGCTAGTCCCGTGATGGTATCCTGCACCGAAATGAACAACAGCGCAAAGAGGTTGTTGGCGAAATGCAAGCCCATCGCCGCCCCAAGGCTGCCGGTTTTCTCAGTCAGGTCCGCCGCGATCAATGCCATGCCAAAAGTGACGGCAATCACCAGCCACGCATTACTGCCCATGGCCGGATCCCAATGCAGCCCCGCAAACAGCATCGACGGCAGGATCATCCAGAAAAACCGTGAATTGAACCGTGCAGCGAGCTGTTGTTGCAGATAACCGCGAAAGATCAATTCCTCGGCGCTGGTCTGGATCAGGATCAGCGGCACGGCCAAGGGCAAATACCGCAGCCATTCGTTCAGGGGCAAGTTGGGCAGCGGCGGTTCCAGATAAAATGAAACAGCGCTATAGGCGGCAAAGATCAACAGCACGATGCCCGCCGCAGTGATAAACCCGCGCAAGGTGTCGGCAAACGGTCCAAACAACGTGCCCGGCCCGCGCATATGGCAGGCGGGGGCTGCGATGATCGGACCCAGCGCCATGCCGACAAATGTGAACAGCATGATCAGGGTGGGCACAGCCCCTTGGACGGTCATCACACCGTTTGCCCAGCTTAGGAACCCAAACGGGGTCGCGTAAGCAAATCCGGCCCAAAACACCAACCCGATAAAGCCAAGATAGATGAACAGGATCAACACGATACCAAGCATCAGCCGCCAGATTTGCGGGTACAGGCGGGCGGGGGCGATATAGGCGTTGAATTCAGGGCTGCGCATGGGGCGAACATTCAGCAATGTTAGGGGTTGTGCAAGTGGGAAATGTGGTAACTATTGCCTAAAGGAGGCCCGATATGCTCGTAAAAGAAACCTTCCCGATTGACCAAATTCGTGTGCCGGTAAAGCGCGCCAAAACGCTGGAGGAGGCCAAGGTGCAGGAAATCGCCGAAAGCATATTGGAAGAGGGCCAGACCACGCCGATCAGAGTGCGCAAAAGCAAAGACGGGTTTGTGCTGATCGAAGGGTTGCACCGGTTGGAGGCGCTAAAGGCGCTGGGCGAGGAGATGGTCGACGGCTATCTGGTGCGGGCTGTGCAGCATTGAGGCTATTTATTGGAAAAGTGATAATGCAGAATGGTATTTGAAGCTGTGCAAATTTTGACGCCAGAAGTATGCGCTGCAAAATGGCTCAAGATTTGGAATACAGCCAATTCACACCTCTTAGCGACATCTTCAACTTACGATGATCAGTTGGAGCACAGTTTATCTAGGGCATCTGTCGACGACCTCCTCGTTTTTTTGAAAATTGTGATGTCCAAGAAGCTTTACTCTCATACTGCAAGCGATTTGGGTGCAGGGATTGTCGAAAGCTTTTTGCGCAACCATCCGAGAGAACTAGAAGCCTTCAAAAAGCTTGAAGAAGAAAGCCCGCAATTTATGGAGGTCATCGCGGGCGTTTGGGTGTCAGAAGAAATGACCGCAGAAGTGCAGGAATTCCTTGTGTGGGCTCATGAGGTGTATGATCTTCGGCAAACTCACTTGTAGAACCCGCCCCTGTCGCCTATTCAAATCCCAAGCATTATTCAGGGGCACATCATGAAAAATACCAAGTTCGATAAATCCACACTTCCCAGCCGTCACGTCACCGAGGGGCCGGAACGGGCGCCGCATCGCTCTTACCTCTACGCGATGGGTCTGACCGACGAAGAAATTCATCAACCGCTGGTCGGCGTCGCCACCTGCTGGAACGAGGCCGCGCCCTGTAACATCGCCCTGAACCGTCAGGCGCAAGTGGTCAAAATGGGCGTCAAAGCTGCCTCCGGCACGCCGCGCGAATTCACCACCATCACCGTCACCGACGGCATCGCCATGGGTCACGAGGGTATGCGCAGCTCGCTTGCCAGCCGCGAAGCGATTGCGGATTCGGTGGAATTGACCATGCGCGGCCATTGCTATGATGCGCTGGTTGGCCTTGCGGGCTGTGACAAATCCTTGCCCGGCATGATGATGGCGATGATACGTTTGAATGTGCCATCGGTATTCATCTATGGCGGCTCAATCCTGCCGGGTCGCATGAATGGAAAAGACGTCACCGTTCAGGATGTGTTTGAGGCTGTTGGCCAGCACCAAGCCGGCAACATGTCGGACGCCGAACTGGAGGCGCTCGAGGCTGTCGCCTGCCCATCCGCAGGCGCCTGTGGCGGCCAATTCACCGCCAACACGATGGCTTGTGTGAGTGAGGCGATCGGCCTTGCACTGCCAAATTCGGCTGGCGCACCGGCCCCTTACGAGAGCCGCGATCAATATGGCGAGGCTTCGGGTCGCGCTGTGATGAATTTGCTTGAGAAAAACATTCGTGCGCGCGACATTGTAACCCGCGAGGCGCTGATCAATGCGGCGCGTGTGGTGGCTTGCACCGGTGGCTCGACCAACGCCGGGCTGCACTTGCCCGCGATGGCACATGAGGCAGGGATCGATTTCGATCTGGCTGACGTCTGCGACATTTTCCGCGAGACACCTTATTTCGTCGACCTGAAGCCGGGTGGGCAATATGTCGCCAAAGATCTTTACGAGGTTGGTGGCGTTCCGGTGATTATGCGCGAGCTGGACAAGGCGGGCCTTGTGCATCGCGATTGCATGACCGCAACGGGCCGCAGCATGGGCGAGGAAATCGACATCGTAACCCGCGAAGCCGACGGCAAAGTGATCTACCCTGTTGATACGCCACTTTCGAAAACCGGTGGTGTGGTTGGCCTAAAGGGCAATGTTGCCCCGGATGGCGCGATTGTGAAAGTCGCGGGCATGGCCACACAGCACCAGCGCTTTGTTGGCCCTGCACGGGTGTTTGAATGCGAAGAAGACGCCTTTGAAGCGGTGCAAAAGCGCGAATATAAAGAGGGCGAAGTTCTGGTCATCCGCAACGAGGGTCCATCCGGTGGACCTGGGATGCGCGAAATGCTGGCAACCACGGCGGCATTGTCGGGTCAGGGCATGGGCAAAAAAGTTGCGCTCATCACAGATGGACGTTTTTCCGGTGCGACCCGCGGGTTTTGCGTCGGTCACGTCGGCCCCGAGGCGGCACATGGCGGGCCGATTGCCTTTATCGAGGATGGTGACATCATGACGCTGGACGCCATCAAGGGCGAGTTGTCGATTGATGTATCGGATGAGGAAATGGCCAAGCGCCGCGAAGCATGGAAAGGTCCGCGTGAAACGATCTATGCGTCGGGGGCTTTGTGGAAATATGCCCAGCAAGTCGGCGCAACCAAATTAGGTGCCGTCACCCATCCGGGTGCCAAGGTTGAGCGCCATATCTATATGGATCTGTAAGCGTGAAATTCACCCTACAGGCTGGACTGGCCGCCCTAATGGTTTTGGGCGGATGCCTTGACCAATCTACGGGCAGTGGCAAACCTGCATTTGCCATGCCCAAGCCCGCGCCAGAACAGATCAGCGTTTCCAGCAAACAGATAACAATTGCGGGACCACACGGGTTTTGCATCGATCCAACCGAAACCAAGGACAAAGCCAAAAGCGCCTTTGTTTTGCTCGGTAGCTGTGCGGCGATATCAAACATTGCGTTTCGACCAGAGCCGGAAATTCCAGCAATCTTGATGGCAACCGTATCGGGTAAAACCGATGGCGCGCCTATCGCCACGTCGATGGATGCTCTCAGCCGCTTTTTCAAATCCGACGCCGGACGCGCCGCCCTCAGTCGTGATGGCAAGGCAAAAACCGTCGAAGTGATCGAGACGCTGGGCCGCAACGGAGCATTTTTCATTCATGCCCGTGACAGCAGCACAGGGACATTGGCAGGGGCGGGTGATGAGTATTGGCGCGCCTTGTTCAATGTAAAGGGGCGGATCGTATCGGCCTCTGTGGTCGGACTAGAAGAATTCCCGATATCGACATCCGAAGGGTTTGACACACTTGACGCATTTACCCGTCGGATCAGATCGGTGAATGCTGTGACCTCGGTGGAACCACAAGAAAAAACACCAGCTATTCCTTTTCTAAAGCGGTTGTTTAATAAAGACCCTATATAAGATATCACTATGAGCAAGAGTGTGTATATGCAGGTGCGGGCGTAGATATGGCTAACCGGATAAAATCCATGATTGGGCAGATTGCCCAGCGGCGCGCGTTGCGCCGGTGGGCGCGGCTTGCCAAAGAGGCCAAGGATTTGGATCTTGAGACCCTGCGCGTCACACGCGGTCGGGCGCGCACCATGATGCGCCCGCTTGAACAGATGATCCATGTTGCCGATAGCCGTTTGATGCTGCCGCTGATCGGTAGCAATGCGATTCAGCAGCCACTCAATTCGGACTGGGTTTACCGCCCCGAAATCTGGCGTGGCCCTGTGTCACCGCGCGGTATTTCCGCCGCACAGAACAAGGCCAAGCTGGGCAAAGAGGCGTCCGTTTTTCACGATTGCAACATCTCTGAGCTGACCTTGCGCCAAATTCGCAACACCCGAGAAGAGGATTTGGCCCCCTTCGGTCTACAAATGGATGTGTTCAAATTTGACGGCAGTTTTTTGTCGATCGTTTTGAACCTGCCAGATGATGCGGTGCATGGGCTAAAGAAAAAGCACCTGTTGCGGATGGATGCCATCGTCGAGATGGAAAAACCGCTGGAAATTTTTGCCCGCCTAAATATCAAACACGGCCCCAACACCGAACAAATCGTGCGCGAACTGCCATTGCATGAGGATGAGGTGATGGTGGAATTTGATCTGGCCTATACCAAGCTGAATGAAAAACGGGTCGAGCGAATCTGGATTGATCTGATTTTTGAAGGGCCGCAGATGAATCAGATTATTCTGCGCGACATCACCTTTAGTCGCCGTCCCCGCGCTGAATTATAACGTGCCGAGCTGTAAGAAAGAAACAATATGAGCAATCTGACTTTGACCGCGACACGCCTGTTTGAAGGTGTTTGGGAAGGTGTTCTTACGGCCCCGGAGGCTGACAGCAATTTCCAGCCCGAAATTGAAGTGACCCATTTGGGCACGCAGATCGATGGGGTTTCCGTCACCGAAGATAACACCCAAGGCTATTGGGCAGTGCGGGTGCCCGTGCCTGTCGCCACGCTCACAGACGGGGTGCAAACCTTTTTGATTACGGATCAGCGCAGCGGTGAAACATTGAGCAGCTTCGCGGTTCTTGCAGGTGAGCCCTTAAGCGACGATATCCGCATCGAGATAGACCTGTTGCGGGCCGAACTCGATATGCTGAAAAAGGCGTTCCGCCGCCATTGCGTCGAAACAACTTAGGCAGTGACGCGGCGTTTATAATGACACGCTGCGGTGTCTGATGCAGCGTGTTCTAATTAGAATAGGATGCATCATGACCCACTTCCCCAAACTTTTGGCCCCGCTTGATCTTGGTTTTACCACGCTACGAAATCGCGTGCTTATGGGGTCGATGCATACCGGCCTTGAGGAAACCAAAGACTGGAACAGGGTCGCCGAATTTTACGCAGCGCGAGCGCGGGGGGGTGTTGGGCTAATCGTCACAGGCGGTATGGCTCCCAATTTAGAAGGCGGGGTTTTTCCGGGGGCGGCGGGCCTGTTCAATGACCAAGACATCGCCAACCACCGTGTCATCACCGACCGCGTGCATGAAAGTGGCGGTAAAATCGCCATGCAAATCCTACATGCAGGACGATATGCCTATGGACCGGAATGTGTGGCCCCCAGCCCCGTGAAATCGCCAATTTCACCTTTCCCCCCCAAAGAGCTGGACGAGGACGGGATCGAGAAACAGATCAGCGACATGGTCATCGCCGCCGCTAATGCGAAAATCGCAGGTTATGATGGGGTCGAAGTGATGGGCTCAGAAGGCTACTTTCTGAACCAGTTCTTGGTCACCCACACCAACAAACGAACCGACCGTTGGGGGGGTAGTTATGAAAACCGCATGCGCTTGCCGCTTGAGGTCGTCAAACGGGTCCGCGAAGCTGTGGGTGCGGATTTCATCGTGATCTACCGGTTGTCGATGATTGATCTGATCCCCAATGGATCCACCTTTGACGAAGTCGTTGAACTGGCCCAAAGGGTTGAGGCCGCCGGCGCAACGATCATCAACACCGGCATCGGCTGGCACGAGGCCCGCATCCCGACCATCGCCACCTCGGTGCCGCGCCGCGCCTTTAGCTGGGTGACCAAGAAATTGATGGGGCAGGTGGGCATTCCGGTGATCACCTCGAACCGGATCAACACCCCCGATGTGGCCGAGGCCGTGCTGAATGACGGTTGCGCTGACATGGTTTCCATGGCCCGCCCGTTTTTGGCGGACGCGGAATTCGTGGCCAAGGCCGCTGATGGGCGCGCCGACGAAATCGCACCCTGCATCGCTTGTAACCAAGCCTGTCTGGACCACACGTTCTCGGGCAAAATCTCAACCTGTCTGGTGAACCCGCGGGCCTGTTATGAAACCGAACAGGTGGTCGGCACCGCCGATGTTGTTAAATCAGTGGCCGTTGTCGGGGCCGGGCCTGCTGGATTGTCTGCCGCCCTGACCGCCGCCGAACGTGGCCACAAGGTGACGTTGTTTGACATGGCCGAACAATTGGGTGGACAGCTGAACATGGCCAAACAGGTGCCGGGCAAAGAGGAATTTTTTGGCCTTGTTGACTGGTATCGTGTGATGGTGGCACGCGCGGGCATTGATCTGCGCTTGGGCCAAAAGGCCGATGTCGCGGCGCTAACCGGCTTTGACGAGGTGATCATTGCCACAGGTGTGTTGCCGCGTGATCCGCAGATCGACGGCCAAGACGGCGACAATGTGCTCGATTACATCGACGTGCTGCGTCACAAGGCACCGGTTGGCAAACGCGTGGCAATTGTCGGGGCTGGCGGCATCGGATTCGATGTGGCCGAATATCTGGCGCATGGCCCTGAGCCTTTGTCTGAGGATTTGGACGCATGGAAACGCAATTGGGGCGTGACTGATCCAGAGATTGAGCGCGGTGGCATTGCGCCGATCGGCCCGCAGCCCGAACCGCCCGCTCGCGAGGTGTTTTTGTTGCAGCGTAAGGCTGAAAAGGCTGGCAAGCGGCTGGGTAAAACCACCGGCTGGATTCACCGTGCAGACTTGAAGATGAAGGGTGTGAAAACCATGACAGGGGTCAACTACGAGCGCATTGACGCCCGCGGTCTGCATGTCTCGTTCGGCGAGGCCCGTGAAAATCCGCAAATTATCGAGGTCGATACGGTTGTTCTATGCGCCGGACAAATCCCTGAACGCGGGTTGGCGGATGGGTTGGTTTCGGCAGGGATCACGCCGTATGTGATTGGCGGTGCTGATGTCGCAGGCGAGTTGGATGCAAAACGCGCAATCGAACAGGGCACCCGACTGGCGGCCTCACTTTAGGGCGACTATCCTTAAAAACTGGGCCATTTGAACCAATTTTACTTGTTTCCACATTGGGAACGATAGCGGAAAGACCGCAGTATTGTCCGGTCCCCACCCCATTTCTGCCCGATTTCGAAACGATAAACGTATCAATTCGAAATAATTGACAGGTAAGAAGATGGATAGATTAACTGAGATGGAGGCCTTTGCGACAGTCGTCGATCAAGGTGGTTTCACCGACGCAGCACGCAAAATGGGCATTTCCAAATCAGCCGTATCAAAGCATGTCTCATCGCTTGAGGCGCGCTTGGGGGCGCGGTTGCTAAATAGAACAACGCGACGGGTCAGCCCAACGGAAATTGGCTTGGCCTATTACGACCGTGCGCGGCGTGTTCTGAATGACGCTGGCGAGGCAGATGCCTTGGTCACGTCGATGCAGTCGGCACCGTCTGGATTGTTACGCATATCTGTCGCTACAGATTTCGGGGTGAATCACCTGTCCCCTGTGCTGGGCGAATTCTTGCAGGAATTTCCCGACATCACCGTGAATATGGTTTTGAACAACCGCTATGTGGAATTGATTTCCGAGGGCTTTGATTTGGCCGTGCGTATTGGCGAGCTGGAAGACAGCACCCTGCGGGCCCGCAAACTAACGGAAACCACCAAACGCATGGTGGGATCACCTGAATATTTTGAGAAATACGGAAGCCCCGAAAAAATTGATGATTTGAACGAGCACAAATTGCTGCACTATTCGAACCAGTCGAACGGCAGCGTCTGGAAACTGACCGCCCCTTCTGGTGAAAAACGCCAAGTGCGCACCGCTGGCTGGCTTTCGGTGAATGACGGACAATCCCTGTTGAACGCCGCGATCTCGGGTCTGGGCATCGCCTATTTGCCAAGCTTCTTATACGCAGAAGCGATGGAGCAGGGCTTGGTTCAAGAGGCGATGCCTGATCTGCCAAGCGAAACCCAGGGGATTTATGCGGTCTACCCGCCCGGCCGGTTTACCCAGCCAAAAGTACGCGCCTTCATCGATTTTCTGGCGCAAACCTTCGCCAGCAAGGGGCCGGATGCCTGGTGATCAGCCCTATCTAACGAAATAAAATGCACATTACTGGGTCGAGGTGACAATCACTTCGACCCTTCTGTTTTGGGCCCGACCATCTTCTGTCAGGTTCGAGGACCGCGGAGACAAGAACCCGTTTCCTTCGGCGCTGATCTGGGCTTTATCGACCCCAAAATCCGATACCAACCGCCTCATCACCGAACTCGCCCGCTTTTTGGACAGTGCGATATTCGCCTCGAGCGATCCAACCGCATCGGTATGGCCGACAACGGCAATCGTGCGGGTCGGATTACTCTTCAGGTAAGCGGCAAGCGCCGTTAGCGAATCAAAGCTGCCGTCCCCCAAATCAGTTGAGCCGGTTTCAAACAACAAATCCTCAAGGATGAAAGTCCCCGTTTCCTCCAAGGCGCGGTCCAGCGGAAGATCCTGCTTAGTCACTACTTCAACGGTTTCAGGCTCGGTCGTCAATGCAGGGTTTTTGGTCGAAGTCACCAACTCGCCTGTTTCTGACGGCTCACCGACCCGCATCAATTGGATATAGCCCGCGTTCTGGCTGCGGCTGACCAATAGGCTAATGAATTCCGGTTGATTTCCAGCGATCCGTTTTGCCGACAAAAACCTGTAATCGCCCAGATCAACATGCATAACGGGTTCCGGCATGACGTCCGTTTCAAACCGAAAATCGAAACCGCCGCAAGCCTCGGTTTCGCACTCGAATACCACCTCAAAACCGGCGTCATTCAGCTGTTGTTTCAGCGGGTCAAGGATTTGCAGCGAGGTCAGGCCAGAGGCCGCAATTTTCCACGCTTGCTGGATCACTTCACCCTCGGTCAAGACCGTGTCTAGATGGCCATTTTTCCAAGCACTGATTGGCATATGATAGCTGCCATGCCCCACCGTTTGCTCGCCCATAAGCGCAGCATTTCTAGGGAAATCCAGCTGCATAGCAGCGGATGTCATTGGCAGAGTAACTGCCAATGTGGTGGCAAATATGGCGGCGAATTTTTTCATCGGTGCGCCGAATGGTATTCCTCGTTAGGCCGCATATCTGATGCCGAAGCAACGCGGTTTGTCATGTTAAAGAACCCCGCAACCGACCCGATGTCCCAGATATCGCGGTCGCTAAACCCGACATCCCGCAGTGCTTGGCGATCGGCGTCTTCTATCGTGTCACTGCGCTCGGTCAATTTAGCGGCAAAATCCAGCATTGCCTTTTGGCGCGGATCCAGATGAGCAGCGCGATAATTCATCACCATCATTTCGCCCAGTATCGGGTCATTGGACAGCTCGCGCACAGCCGCGCCGTGGGCCGCCAGGCAATAAAAACATTTGTTGATCGACGACACCACCACCGCGATCATTTCGCGCTCCAGTTTGGTGATGCCGCTATCGCCCAGCATCAGATCGTTATAAAGCGCTGCAAACGCGTTCAGTTTGTCGATGTCAAAGGCATAGGCCTGTAAAACATTCGGGATCATGCCAAGCTTGTCATCGCAAATATCGAAATATTTTTGAGTGGCCTCTGGCAATGGATCGACCATGGGTAAATCAAGTGCGGTGGTTTGTTTCATATCTTTGCTCATGCCTGTGTAGCCCTTTTTGGGTCTCTTATTCTGTAATGATAGTGTCCCACATATTTCATATTCAGGGAAGTGTAGAGCGCGTTGGCGGCGGTATTGTCGCGGACACATATAACGCTAAACTCTGTAGCGCCGTTATCTTGTGCCCAAACTGCAGCCACCCCCATTATATTGTTGGCGACACCTTGCCGACGATGGTCGGGGACCACCTCCAGCGCATGTAACATGGCCATTGAATTGTGAATTGCAACATAGGCGACACCGGCCGCGCGGTCATTTTGTCGGGCAAGGATGGATGTCTTTGGTCCTTTGGCACGCAGCATCACTGCTTGTCGTCCAGCACCTATGCCATGTTCGGTCCAGATTTCGTTGATAATGGCCAGCGGCGGCCAGATCGGAAACCCCGCCATCCGCGCGGGCGCAAGTTTGGTCAGATTTTCAATCGGACAGGTGTATATGTTCACGGGGTCTTTGATGCGATAGCCTTTTGCCTCAAGCAAGCTATCCAGCGCCTCTTCGCCCTCGCGAACCATGAACAGCGCATTTTGCCCCAAGGCTGCCTGCGCCTCTTCGGCGACGTTGATATCCTCTGAGGTCACAGGCCCGTTCGCGGTGGCCGCAGACACGCGCTGCCCGCCGCCCGCCCCCCTGCGGATCGTCCAATTGCCAACTGTCATGAACTCGTCAGCGGGCCATGTGGCATCCGTGGTTTGGTAAAGCGTTTGCAGTGTGGTCATGTGGGCCTCGTCGGAAAAACATTGGCAAGTTCGGTCATGGCGGCCTTCAGCATCTCAGCGTCCTTACCGCGCCCGACGATATTGGTGCCATAGGTGCCATCAGTATAAAACGGATAAGAGCCGAATGACAGATCAGGAAACCGTGCGGCGAGGGTCCCCAACGGCTTGGCAATGACACCCTCGGGTTGCATCAGGCACAACGTCTGGCTCAGCAACGGTCTGCCGCCTGACAGGGTCGGCAACAAGGACGCGACCATCGCCTGAAAGATCATCGGCACCCCCGCCATCACATGCACATTTTTCAGGCTAAACCCAGGGGCGGCTGAGATTGGATTTTCAATCAAATCAGCCCCGTCAGGGATGCGGGCCATCCGCAATCGGGCGTCGTTCAACGCGGTCCCTGTGGTGGCATAATGATCCACCAACAAGGCGCGGGCGTCCTTGCGCACATCAATATGCGTTCCAAAGGCCGCCGCCACGGCATCGGCGGTGATGTCGTCATGGGTCGGGCCAATCCCGCCGGATGTGAACAGATGGGTGTGCCCGTTGGCAAGACGTTGAACGGCGGCGATGATCGCGCCGGTGTCGTCAGGCACCACGCGCACCTCAAGCAGATCAATGCCATGTACACTCAACTCCCCCGCAAGGTGGTGGGTGTTGGTGTCTTGGGTGCGGCCCGACAGTATTTCGTCGCCGATCACCAGCATGGCAGCAGTTGGGTTGATCATATCACACTCCTTGTCGGTCTTCGTTATCCGATATAACCCTCATAGCATGCGCTTTCAAACCCCCCTGATCCCCGCCACCCTGATCCGCCGCTACAAACGTTTTTTGGCGGACGTACGGTTGGCAGATGGACGCGAGGTGGTGGCCCATTGCCCCAACCCAGGTTCGATGATGGGGATGAAGGACGCAGGCCTAAAGATCTGGCTGGAACCCAACAATGATCCCAAGAAAAAGCTGAAATACGGTTGGCGACTGGCGGAACTGCCAAACGGGCATTTTATCGGTGTGGATACGGCTGTGCCCAACCGCGCGGTGCGCGCCGCTCTTGAGGCAGGCGAAGTAAACGCGCTAGCCGCCTATCCAACCGTGCGCCCCGAGGTCAAATACGGCGAGGTCAGCCGGATTGATTTCCTGTTGCAAGGCGCGGGTCTGCCCGACGCCTATGTCGAGGTCAAAAGCGTGACCCTGATGCGCGACCAAGGGTTGGCCGAGTTCCCCGACAGTGTAACCGCACGTGGCACCAAACACCTGCATGAGCTGACCCAAATGGTGGCGCAGGGGCATCGCGCCGTGATGCTTTATCTCGTGCAACGCACCGATTGCGCGCGCTTTACACTGGCGAGCGATATCGATCCGGCCTATGCCGCGGCCTATAAAACGGCAACTATGGCGGGGGTTGAGGTGATCTGCATCGGCACCAAAATCACCCCCGAAGGCGTTTGGCTCGCCCAAGTGCTGGAAGTTTCCGTTTAGCTGCATTATCTAGGCGCTAACAGCTAGGAGAGAAGCTTTGACAGATGGCAAAGGTCGGGTGACCAAAGACGGTATCAGAATTTATCAAGCCTCGGATTTTGACGGTATGTTTGCAGCGGGCAAACTGGCCGCCGAGATTCTGGACGAGGTTGCGCCATTGGTGGTGCCGGGTGTCTCAACCGCCGAACTGGACCGCTACATCACGGATCGGGTCACCTCTGCGGGCGCGATATCGGCCACCATCGGCTATAAGGGTTACAAACATGCCAGCTGCATTTCGGTGAACCATGTGGTGTGCCACGGCATCCCCGGCGACAAGCGCCTAAAGGATGGCGATATCGTCAACATCGACGTCACCGTGATCGTTGATGGCTGGTTCGGCGACACCAGCCGCATGTATGTCGCCGGCAAACTGGGCCGCAAGGCCGAGCGCCTGATCCAAGTCACCCATGATGCGCTGATGTTGGGCATTGAGGCCGTAAAACCCGGCAATACTTTTGGCGATATTGGCCACGCGATCCAGACCTATGTCGAAGCACAACGCATGTCGGTGGTGCGCGATTTTTGTGGCCACGGATTGGGCCGCGTGTTCCATGCGCCGCCCAACGTTTTGCACTATGGTCGCGCCGGAACCGGACCGATGCTGGAAGAAGGCATGATTTTCACCATCGAACCAATGGTCAATCTGGGTCGCCCCGAAACCAAAGTTCTGGCCGATGACTGGACGGCGGTGACGCGGGATAAATCCCTGTCGGCGCAGTTTGAACACTCGATCGGAGTGACAGCAGACGGCTGCGATATTTTCACCTTGTCACCACAGGGTAAGTTCCATCCGACCTACGGCTAGACCCTGCGCAAATCGGTGATGTATTTGTCGTCGCGCCGCCCTGCGTCATGCAGAGGTTCGGCCACCACGCCACCAAATCGCGCCTCATTTACCATGACGGGGCGCGCTTTGATCCGGCAAAAAACCGTGATCGCAACCGTCCAATCCGCACCCCCAACCTGTTGCCAAACCAGCCCACCGCTTGCACTTGCGTTGCCAAATTTCAGACGGTTGCCAGTGCCATCTTCAGCCAACGCGAGACAGTCCTGACAAAAATACCAAGGGTAGCGCTCAAAGGCGCGTTGCGGGGTGCCACAACCGGGGCAATGGTGATCTGGGGTTTCAGGTCTCATGTCGCAGCATTGCGCCATTGTGAGATTTGGTCAAGCAGGGCGGTGCGGGTCAGGCCGGCGGGCAGGCCATCGTCTGGTATCGGAAAATACTCGATTGGCGAAATTAAAAGCAGGGTTGTATCTTTGGTCTCGACCACCTCGGTAACGGCAGGCCAGCCAATAGGATAGTTATCGTCAAATCCAGAAATAGAAATGCCGAGTTTTGAAAGGAAAACCTGCCGATCTAGTTGAAGAAAGGCAGAGTTACCAACTACACTAAATAACCGTCGCTTCCAATAATTGTTCATTAACCTAGAAACGACGTATCCAAGATAGAACGGAATAAATGCGACTCCCCAAAGCGGGGGAAGGGTGCGTGGATCGAGGATAGCCTTGAGCCCCAATATTGCCAAAACAATAGTACCAAATACCGCCACGGGAATTAAAATTTGTGGCAACCAACCGTAGAACCGTTTGGCCAAAAGGTTTGAATACTTCTGTCTAGGGATTTTTGACCAGTCACATTGAACTTTAATTCCATCCATCCAACATCTCCATGATCGAAATCCACGTATCGCCATACTTGCGTTGATCATGCAACGCGTACCCGTCGGGCGCATGTTGCGGGGTGCTTTCCTCCCAGATGATCAACGCCCCGTCGGCAAGCCAGCCGCCATCGAGGGCCGCGGCAAGGGCCGCTTCCCCGAGACCTTTGCCATAAGGTGGGTCCATAAAGATCAACGAACAAGCCGCGCCTTTGTTGGCGGGAAGTTTGGTGGCATCAGCGCGGATCAGGGTGGTTGTAGCCTCATCGCGTCGCGTCAGTTTGATGTTTTCGTGGATCAGCGATTGTGCCTTGCGACCATCATCAACGAATGTGGCGTGCGCAGCCCCCCGTGACAGCGCCTCAAGCCCCAAGGCCCCCGTGCCCGCGAACAGATCCAGCACATGTGCACCAGTGATCGGGTTGCCATAGCCCCCCCCCATCAACACGTTAAACAGGCTTTCGCGCACGCGATCCGAGGTCGGGCGCAGATGCGCATCCGCATCGCCCGCGCCAACCGACGCCAAGGTCAAACCGCGATGCAGACCCGCGATGATCCTCATTTTAGCAGGGCTTTTAATTCTGTATCAGGTGAGGCAACCACGTCGGGCGCAGGCGATTTGCCTGCCTCGATCAACCGCTTGCCGATCATATAGGCGCGTGCGTCGTTCATGGCGTCAACCGCCAACAAGGTGTCGCCCTGATAATACCAATGCGATTGTGCGCCGGGTTTGTCGCCCGCCCGCGTGACCACGTTGTTGTAGCCTGTGTTCAACCCCGCAATTTGCAGCTTGACGTCGTATTGATCCGACCAAAACCATGGCTTGGCGATGTAATCCTTGCCCGCCCCCAGCATGTTTTCGGCCACCACTTCGGCCTGATCAATGGCGTTTGGCACACTTTCCAAACGGATGCGGTCGCCACCGAAAGGAAACGAGGCACAATCCCCCGCTGCCCAGACATGCGGCACAGATGTGCGCCCTTGCGCATCGGTTTTGATGCCGTTGTCGAGCGTGACCCCAAGGGTCTCGGCCAATTCGGTCGTCGGCTTGATACCAACACCGGTGATGACAAAATCAACTGGCAGAGTGTCGCCATTGGTCAAGGTGGCGGATTTCACGCGGGTGTCGCCCGACAGATGATCCAGCCCAACCCCTTCGACAATGTTCACGCCATGACCCGCGTGCAGGTTGCGGAAATAGTCCGAGGTTTCAGGAGCTGCGACACGTTGCAAAATCCGGTCAGCCATCTCAACCAAAGTGACGTTTAACGCCAGCTTGGCGGCAACAGCAGCGGCCTCCAGCCCGATATAGCCTCCCCCAACGATCAACACGTTTTTGCCAGCCGCAAATTCAGGTTCCATCGCGTCGATATCGGCAAGGGTGCGCACAACATGCACCCCTTGCAACGTGCCACCAATGGCGGCCGGCAGGTGATGCGGGGTGGAGCCAGTGGTCAGCGCAAGATCATCATAGCCCAAAACTTCATCGCCAACGGTGACGGTTTGCGCCACCGGATCAATCGCGGTGACCTTGGTGCCCAGCCGTAGCGTGATGTTCTGGTTCTCATAGAATTCCTCGGGTCTCAGGAACAACCGTTCGCGGGTCATATCGCCGAGCAAATACGCCTTGGACAGCGGCGGGCGCTGGTAAGGCAGCGCGGGTTCTTCGCCGATCAGGGTGATGTCACCCTCATATCCTAGGTTGCGCAATTTGGCGGTGAGCGAGGCGCCAGCCTGACCTGCGCCGATAACGATGATGTGGGCCATTAGGTTTTCCGATCTGTAAATGTCACGCGAAAGTAGCGCAGGGTGTGTGCGAAATGCAATTGGGAATGCCGACGGTGCCGGGGGTGGCAGCAGGTCACTCCCCCCGCTTGAACGGCCCATAAGATGTCATCACTTCGATGTCCTCGTCGATGGCCTCGCGTTCATGTTCCAAAAACGTGGCAACGGCGTCGCGAAATCCATCATCCGCAATCCAATGCAGCGAATGGGTGGTGACGGGCATATAGCCACGCGCCAGCTTGTGACCGCCTTGGGCTCCGGCCTCGACCCGTCCGAATCCGTGCTCAATAGCATAGTCGATTGCGCGGTAATAGCAGACTTCAAAATGCAGCGCCGGATGGTCCTCGACACAGCCCCAATAGCGGCCAAACAGGGTTTCAGCGCCGATGAAATTCAGCGCGCCAGCGACCCATTTACCATCCCGTTCTGCCATCACCAACAGCATATCATGGCGTAAAGTGTCATGCGCAATGTCGAAAAATTCGCGGGTCAAATAGGGTGTGCCCCATTTGCGCGCGCCGGTGTCTTGGTAGAAATGCCAAAACGCGGCGAGGTGATCACGGGTGATCTGATCCCCTGTTAGCGTGTGAATAGCGCCGCCGAAATCCTGGGCCTTCACGCGTTCACGCCGCAGGTTTTTGCGTTTTCGCGACGACAATGAGGCAAGAAAGTCGTCAAAACTTCCATAGCCATCATTAACCCAGTGAAACTGTTGCCCAAGCCGATGCATCAGCCCGATTTGTTTGCCGACCTCCGCCTCCTTGGCTGTGCAAAATGTGATGTGCAATGAGGAAAGCTGGTTCTCGGCGGCCAGTTGCACCGCGCCCTGAATCAGTGCTGATTGCCCCATGTCCTCATACCCTGCGCGGGTCAACAAGCGCCGCCCAGTGACGGGGGTGAATGGCACAGTCAGTTGCAGTTTGGGATAATACCGCCCGCCCGCCCGCATATAGGCATCCGCCCAACTGTGATCGAACACATATTCGCCCTGAGAATGGGATTTGGCATAGGCGGGGGCGACGGCGATCAACTGATCGCCAAGGTAGGCGGTGATGTGGCGTGGCACCCAGCCGGTCCCGGCACCGACGGAACCGCTGACCTCAAGCGCTGCCAAAAACCGGTGCGTTGTGAACGGGTCAATCGGGCGACCCGCTTCAGGGCAAACACAGGCATCCCAATCATCACAGGGGATGTCGGCAAGGCTGGTCAGGATGCGAATTTCGATCTGTTTTGGCATGGGGTGAGTGTGGCGCTTATGACGGTTGGGTCAAGAGGTCGCCGCCGCCGCATAACCCTCAAAGGTCACATTATCCGCCACTTTTCGGGCCTCGACTTCGGCCTCAACGCTGCGGATGGTCCAACACAGGATGCTGGCACCTGCGGCCTTTAGCTCGGCGATGCGCGGGTTTGACAGATCATCAAAACGATGGCTGATGAAACTGGCACCCGCGCGCCCGTAATCTGGTATCGCCCGCAGACGGGTGCGGGTTGCCTCGTTCAATAACAGCCAATGTTCAGCGGGGAAATGGCAGGTGACAAGGCCGCGTGCGACATTGGGGGCAAATTCGGCCAGCGCAATCACCGAGTATGGATTGAAGCTCATCACCGCCACAGGGCCAGTGTACTCCTTGAGCGCATCGGCGACGGATTGCTCCAATGGGCCAACGTCCGGACCCATTGCGCCGTCTTGGTCTTTGGTCTCGATCAGCACCGGAACCCTACCCGCAATCAGGGTCAGGATTTCGGGCAGGGTCGGGATCAATTCATCACAACCCTTTAGGGTGATCTGGGTCAGCTGATCACGCGTAAAGGTGCGGATCGCGCCGGACTGTGCAGTCAGCCGCGACATTTCATAATCGTGAAACACCATGGCGTGGCCATCCGCCGACAGCTGCACATCCAATTCGATTGCATAGCCGGCCTCGATCGCGGCGACAAAGGCCGCTCGCGAATTTTCAACGACGCCTGATTGTGCATCGTGATATCCACGGTGCGCAATCGGGCGCGTTAGGAAACAGTCAGCAAGCACAGTCATTTGATTTGAAAAATGCCTTCGATTTCAACGGCAACACCCAGCGGCAGGGCGACTGCACTGACGGCGGCACGCGCATGACGTCCAGCATCGCCAAGCAGTTCAACCAGAAAATCAGACGCTCCGTTGATGACTTTGGGTTGATCGGTGAAATCTGGTGTGGAATTCACAAACCCCCCCAGTTTCACGACCCGTACAAGCCGTGTCAGATCTCCATCACAAGCGGCTTTGAGTTGCGCGATCAGGCTCAGGGCGCAGGCCTTGGCGGCGGCGGCACCGGCATCAACGTCCATGTTTTCACCCAGTTTGCCTGTGATCAAACCATCAGGGCCGTTCGAAATTTGGCCAGAAACATAGACCAGATCGCCTGCAATCACGTAGGGCACATAATTGGCGGCGGGGGCAGGGGCGGCGGGCAGGGTGATGCCCAATTCTGTCAGGCGGGCCTCGATTGCATTGCTCATCTGGATTCTCCGGTTGGTTGGGTGTCTTTCCGGACGCTAACGGTGATTGCTCTACAGGAAAACCGCTAATTTATTTTTCCCGAAAAGCCTTGGCAAAATAGTCAGACAGCGGTTTGACCAAATAAGCCAGCGGCGTGCGGTCGTTTGTGCGGATAAAAGCCTGCACGGGCATGCCGGGGATCAGGGTCGCGCCCTCGGGCAGTTTGCCGATTTCATCGTCCAGCAAGGCGATTTCCGAGCGGTAATAGCTGACTTGGGTGCGCTCGTCGGTGAAGGCATCCGCAGATATTTTCATCACGCGGCCCTTTAGTTCAGGCGTGGTGCGCGAATCAAACGACGGGAACCGCAGGGTTACCTCTTGGCCGATGAAAATCTGGTTGATGTTGTTTGGCTGCACCTTGGCGGCAATCACCAAGGCACGATCTTGGGGCACCAGATATAGCACCGGATCAGCTGGTCTGATTACCGAACGTGGGGCGAAAAACTGCATACTGTAGACGATGCCGGACAACGGCGCGCGAATGTCGAGGCGTGATAGTTTTTCAGACAGGGTGCGGCGTTGTTCATGCAACTCCAGCTCGCGATATTGCAAATCGCGCAGACGACTAATAGCTTCTTCGCGGCGCTTGGTGCCGAATTTAAGAACCTCAATCTCGATCTCGGTGATTTTACCCTCCGCTTGGGCTTTGCTGGCCGCCAGCTCGCCCATGGTGCCGCGCAGGCGGGCCTCTTCGCGTTGCAAGTTCAACACCCGCGAGACCTGTGCAAGGCCGCGATCCAGCAGGGTCTGCTGGTTGGTGAGTTCCTGCGTGATCAGTTCTAACTGTGTCACCAAAGCGGTCTGCTGGGCGACGACACCAACAATCTGATCCGCAATCTGGGCGCGGCGCTTTTGCATTTGCGACACTTCCTGTTCCAGCGAATCCAGTCTGGCCACAAACAGGCGTTGTTGGCCTTGCATCAGTTTTTCCGCGCTGTTTGAATTGGCGCGTGCCGCCTCGATCAGCTCGGTGTCATAAGTGATGTCTTTGGTGCCGTCACGTTCGGCCTCAAGCCGACCACGCCGGGCGATGATTTCAAACAACTGCCCTTCAATCACCACCAGCTCTGACGCCAGATTGTTGGCATCAAGCCGCAGCAAAATGTCGCCAGTGTCGACCAAATCGCCCTCTTGCACGAGGATTTCGGAAATGACGCCCCCATCGGGGTGTTGCACCACTTGGCGGTTTTGCTCGACCTCGATTTGGCCGTTCGCGATCACAGCACCCGAAATATTGGCCACAACAGACCATGTGCCAAACCCGCCAAGCAGGATTAGAATGGCCAGAAATCCGAGCGTTAACGGCGCGTGGGCCGACCAGATTTTAACGGCTTCGTTGCTCATGAGATGCTCCCCTTCGAGGCATTCTTGCTGATTTCCTCGTGGTTTTTAACCATCTCGCGCATCACGTCATCTTTGGGTCCAAACGCTTTCACAGCCCCGCCTTCAAGCACCAGCAGCATTTCACACTCCTGAATGGCCGCGGGGCGGTGGGCCATGATCATCACAGCCCCGCCGTCGGCTTTCATTTGGCGAATGGCCGTGTTCAAGGCAAGTGAGCCGACATTATCAAGGTTTGAATTTGGCTCGTCCAGCACCAGAATAACCGGATCACCATACATGGCACGAGCCAAGCCAATACGTTGCAACTGCCCCCCCGAGAGCCGCCCCCCATTGGCCGTGACACGGGTGTCGTAGCCGTCGGGAAATTCCAGTATCATCTCATGCGCTGCGGCCTTTTTGGCGGCCTTGATGATGGCTTCGTCATCAGGGTGCATCGACAGGCGCGCAATATTTTCGGCGATGGTGCCGTCAAACAATTGCACCCGTTGCGGCAGGTATCCAATGTGCTGTCCCAGAACATCAGGTTCATATTGATCCAGCGCCGCGCCATCCAGCCGGATTTTTCCACCCGCCGCCCGCCACACACCGGTGACGGCCCGCGCAAGCGTGGTTTTCCCGGCCCCGGAGGTGCCTATAACCCCCAGCGCTTGGCCCGGTTTCAGGGTAAAGCTGGCCATCCGCAGCGAGGCTTGTTGTTGACCCGGCGGAATGACGGTCACTTGGCTGGCGGACAGAATTGCCTTGGGCTTTGGCAGGGCGGTGCGTTCCGGTTCAACCGCGACGTTACTGAGCAGATCAATCAGATTGCTCCAACCTTTGGAGGCGGCCTGAACCAGCGCCCATTGGCCAATTGACTGTTCAATCGGGGCCAGCGCGCGGCCCATCAGGATCGAGCCCGCAATCATCGCGCCTGCCGACAACTCGTTTCGCAACACCAGATAGGCTCCAAGCCCCAGCATCGCGGATTGCAGGAACAACCGGAACGTTTTGGTCAGGATGGTAAATCGGCCTGAGCCGTCCGAGGCATGAATGCTCGAAACCAGTGCCTTTTCGCGGGCCATGTTCCAACGCTCAAATACCGCGCCTTGCATGCCCAGACTTTGCACCAATTCGGATTCGGTACGCAATTGTTCGGCCATCTGGTTGGCCGCATGTGCCGCTTTGTTGGCCTCCAGCACCGGTGTGCGGGTCAGCCATTGGTTCAGCAGGGTGATCAGGATCAAAAATCCACCACCAGATATGGCCAAATACCCCAGCCAAGGGTGAAACAGAAAAATGCCGGTCAAAAATACGGGCGTCCACGGAATGTCGAAAATGGCTGTTAGCACAGGGGACGCGAGCAGCCGTTGAACCGATTCAAGATCGCGCAAACCGCTATTGGTGGCCTCGGTTCCGCGACCACGTGCATTGGCCCGCAACACAGCCGAAAAAACTCGCCTGTCCAAACCGGACTGAAACCGCGCCCCGACCCGCGCCAAAATGCGGCCACGTGCGTAATCCAAAAAACCCATCATCGCAAACAGGAACGCCACCAGAACCGACAGGGCCAACAGCGTTTCCTTGGAGCCGCTGCCGATCACCCGATCATAGATTTGCAACATGTATAAGGGGCCGGTGAGCATCAGAAGATTGACAAATACGCTGAATAAACCGACCGCCCAAAAGAGACCTCTGCTCTTGCGCCGCGCCGCTTTAAGTTCTGCCAGCCCGTCGCCGCGTTGGTTGTGTTGCATCCTGTCTCTCATTAACTATTATTAGGCTTTGCATTTCTGCAAAAATCAATACGTATAAGAAATACTTGTGTCCAAACCGTCACAGGCATTACCCTAGCCGATATTCAAAGATGGCCATTATCGTTGCAATGCCTATGTAACATGTAACTACGAATAAGCAGTTGAGATTACCATTGTTAGTTTTGAAAAGCATACAAAATATGAAAACGCGGTCATTTTTGGCTGTGGCCGCGCTTGTCTTGATTGCATCCTGCACGGCACCGGCCCCGAAGGCCATTAACGACCCGCATGAGGCTGGCAACCGCAGCACCCATGAGGCCAACCGCAAGTTTGATCGCGCGTTTATCAGACCGGCATCGGGGGCGTATGGTAGCATATTTCCAGAACCCGTGCGGCAGGGGGTTGGCAATTTCGCCTCGAACCTGAATCTGCCTGGTGTCATCGTGAACAACCTGTTGCAGCTGAACATTGACGGTGCCGTTAAGAATTCGTGGCGCTTTGTGATCAATACGACAATTGGTGTCGGCGGCATTTTCGACCCCTCATCGTCATTCGAGCTATACGAAGACAGCAGCGATTTCGGTGAAACCCTGCATGTTTGGGGCATGGGCGAAGGCCAATATGTGGAATTGCCTTTTGTCGGCCCCTCAACCCAGCGCGACACGCTGGGCATGGTTGTTGACGTGTTCACCAACCCGTTAACGTTTGGTGCGCCTTCACCCGAAAAATACATGAGTCCCGTTGCCAAAGGCCTATCAAAATTAGGTGATCGCTATACTTTTTCCAGCACCGTGGATTCTGTCCTGTATGATAGTGCTGATAGTTACGCCCAAGCACGGCTGTTGTACCTACAGAGCCGCCGGTTTCAGCTGGGACAGGACACTGCAATAGAAGATCAAGGAGAAGATGGCTATGACGATTTTTACGCAGACTAATCTGACCCGCCGCAGTATGGTGCTGGGTAGTGGCGCGACACTAGTGACCGTTCCTTTTGCATCTGCGGCCTTTGCGCTGAGCAATGGTCAGGCCTCAACCCATGTCGATAAGGTCGTGGCTGCGATCAACAAGGTGATTGCTTCGGGGAAATCTGAATCGGGTATGATCAAGGATTTTGAGAAAATTTTCGTCAAATATGCGGACGTCAATTATCTGGCAAGCTATGCTTTGGGTGTCGAGGGGCGTCGCGCCAGTTCTGCTCAAAAACGCTCATTCACCAAAGCGTTCCAAGGTTATATCTCGCGCAAATACGGCAAACAATTCCGTTCGTTTATCGGCGGTCAGCTTGTGGTGAAAAATACCAAGGCGGTGAAAAGCCATGTCGAAGTCGCAACCGTTGCACATCTAAAAGGCCAAGCACCCTTTGATGTGACGTTCTATGTGTCCGACAAAACCGGCAAGGTTCTGTTTTATAATATGTTTATTGAGGGTATCAGCCTGGTGTTGACCGAGCGTACCGAAATCGGATCGATGCTGGATCGGCGCAGGGGCAATCTGGATACCATGATCAAGGATTTGAAATCAGCAGGCTGAATGGGGTGCCCGTTTCGTGCGGCCTAGCCGCCTTGCCGCAACTCTGCTGACAGGGACAATGGCGGGGTTTTGCCCGACAGGCGCGCACGATAGACTGGCAGCGATTCAGCAACCCGCATCACATAATTGCGTGTTTCGCGAAACGGGATATGTTCGATCCAGTCCACTACATCGACACCTGCGGAACGCGGGTCCCCAAACGCTGTGATCCATGATCGGGCGCGGCTTGGCCCCGCGTTATAGCCAACCGATATCAAGATTGGCGATGCGCCAAATTCGTCCTGCAATCGGGCCAGATAGGCGCTGCCAAGACGGGCATTATACCGCCAATCGGTCAGCAGTCGGCCAACCTCGAATTCCAGTTCCAGCTCCTCGGCGACGGATTGGGCGGTGCGGGGCATTAACTGCATCAATCCCTTGGCTCCTACACCACTTTCAACACCCGGATTAAACTCGCTTTCACGCCGGGTAATCGCCAAGGCCAGCTCGGTGGCCACAGGCAGTTCTTCCTTGACCAAATCATGCAACGGGTAATAGGCGCGGGGCAAAACCAACCCGCGCCGCGCCGCTTGTTTGGCGATCATCAACGCGATGTGTGGCTCATTCAAAGATAAGGCCAGATCGGTCAATTGCCCAAGCTCGGTGCGATCAAGAGTTTCGGCAATCTGCAAAAAGAACCGCTTGGAGAGCGCCTTTTGGTCCGTCTTGTGCAAAAGCAACGCCGCCTCTAGCACCTGTGAGGACATGAACGCAGCCTCTTTCCAATCCGGAAATGCCTCGGCCCCCGTCAGGGCGGCGTCCATGCTGAATCCTGCCTTTTCTGCCGCCAGTAGCCCGTAGAAACTGGTCTGGTATTCAGCCCCAAACGCATAAGATGCCTGCGCCGACCCCACGTTCCCCAACGCCTCATAGGCACGGCCCTCCCAGTATCCAGCGCGGCCCAGACTGATAGGGCTTTTTACAGCCACCCGAAAACTCTGAAAATGGGCCAGCGCGGTAGCGGGGTCGTTCAAATAGCGCAACGCCAGATAGCCCGACAACCACTCCAGATCGGCAAAGTTTGACCCCTCCGAAAGGTGGTGCGCGGCGGCAATCCGGTACGCGGTCACGCCATCGCCTTCGCGCATCAATTGGCGGGCCAACTGACGGCGCCGATTGGCCCAATGCTCTGGCTCCCCCAGGTTTTCCGCCGAGGTGCTGCGCTCCAACAGCAATTCCACCGCCCCGGCAGCGAGCCCCTTTTTGGCCCGCCACAAGAACCGTTCATAGGCTAGGCCAGCGTCTGATTGCAGGGATTCTGGCACTGCTTTGATCAGGGTATCGACATTGCCAGCTTTACGTCGCAGGGCAATGCGGGCCTCGGACAAGGCTTGCCAGTCTTTGCTGACCAATGGGTACATCCGGCGCGCATCACCAAATCGTCCACGCCACAGCAACATGTCCAGCCGCGCGGTATGGTGCGGGGCCAACAGGTCTTTGTAGCCAGCCAGAAATGCGTTGCGCCCCCTTTTGGACAAGGCAAATGTGCGCCACGCCAACACCACCCCAGCCGCCGCATCCCCCGCATGGTCCTCGGCAGCGTAAGCGCGGGCCAGTTGCAAAACGCCGTGGCTGCTGTCGGGGAATCGATTTTCGAAATAGGTGATCACCTCGCCAGACGGGGTCGCCGACGTCATCGCGCCTTCGCCTCTTCGACGTATCTGCGTCAACCCCGGCCAATCAGCGTGATCTGCCAAAAACCTGCGGTATTCATCAAGCGTGCCATCGCCCGCCCGCAACCGGTGCCATTCGACGATGTCTGCGCCAACCTGCCCCGCAGGTTTAACACGCTCACGCGCCTCAACCCAATCGGCATCCGCAATGGACACAAATGCAGCCGCCAAAGAGGCCGCCGCGCGCCGATCTTGCGCAGCTACAGGCACCGTGAAGATCACAATGGCGGTTAGAAAAAACGGTAGTAGGCGCATAATGGACTGAAATCCTTTGAATTTAGGGCAATGTTATCACAAAGTTTAATCAGTTGGGCACTGTCAACAACACACAATCTTGGCAATCCCTCCAACAACGGCTAGTTTCCGCCGCTCAAGCCCTCGGGTGACTCGTTTATTTCGGGTCCTCCGTAAACACATAAACTTAAGGAGTCGTATCATGTTCAAAGGGTCTTTCCCCGCGCTGGTTACGCCGTTCAAAAACGGCACACTGGACATTGATGCACTCAAACACCTGGTCGAGTGGCATATCGAGCAGGGCAGCAACGGATTGGTGCCGATGGGCACAACCGGCGAAAGCCCAACCGTGACCCACGGTGAACACGAGCAGGTCATCGAGATCGTCGTCAACGCCGCCGCAGGCCGCGTGCCCGTGATTGCCGGTGCCGGATCGAACAATACGGTTGAATCTGCCCGCTACATTGCCTTCGCCGAAAAAATCGGCGCGGACGCGGCCTTGGTGGTGACGCCCTATTACAACAAACCAACCCAAGCCGGTTTGATCGCGCATTTCACCACCCTGCACGACAACAGCAATCTGCCGATCATTATCTACAACATCCCAGGTCGCTCGGTGGTGGATATGACACCCGAAACCATGGGTGAACTGGCCAAACTGCCGCGCATCATCGGGGTTAAGGACGCCACCGGTGATCTGGCGCGTGTCTCCATGCAGCGCATGACCTGCGGGGCGGATTTCATCCAGATTTCTGGTGAAGACCCCACCGCGCACGGCTTCAACGCCCAAGGCGGGGTGGGCTGCATTTCGGTCACCGCCAATGTGGCACCTGCGCTGTGTTCCCAACTGCAAGCCGCCACACTGGCGGGCGATTACGCAAAGGCGCTGAACATTCAGGACCGTCTGATGCCGCTGCACAAGGCAATTTTCACCGAACCCGGATTGGTTGGCGCAAAATACGGCATGTCCAAATTGGGGCTGTGTTCAGACGAAGTGCGCTCTCCTTTGGTTGGCCTGACAGACGGAACCAAAGCAAAAATGGATGCCGCATTGATACACGCCGGCCTGTTGAACTAGGCTATGTTGGGTCAAATCGCCCGCATCCACCTGATTTGCGGGGCAACGGGTGCGGGCAAATCAACTTATAGCGCTGGCTTGGCAACCGACATCCGTGGGGTGCGGTTTTCCATCGATGAATGGATGCAGCGCCTTCACAATGCGGACCAACCCGCCGAGATGCGATTCGAATGGTTCTTTGAGCGCGTGCAGCGCAACTGCGCCCAGATGCGGGCTGTGGCCGAACAACTCTGCGAAATCGACGTGCCTGCGGTGTTTGACTGTGGGCTAACCAACTCTGATGAACGCGCGATTTTCGCCGATTGGGCCGAGGAAATGGGCTATTCCATGCAGTTGCATTTTGTCGATGTGCCGTCAGATATCCGATGGGGTCGCGTGCAAAAGCGCAATCAGGAACAGGCCGAGACTTTTCAGTTCGAAGTCACCCGCGACATGTTCGATTTTATCGAGAGCATCTGGGAGCCTCCGACAGACGCCGAAATGGTGCGGATGTCTGGTGTGGTGATAAACCCGTAAAGGGTCTCACTTAATTGCCTGCCCCCACGTGTCATTCACCTTATAGCCCTCGGGCCATGGATCATCCGGATCCAGCATGTGTTGATGGGTTCCTGTGATCCAACCACGCCCCGATATTTCGGGGATGATCGCAGGCTTGCCGCCAACTGTGGCAAGCTCGGTGATCTGCCCCGTGAAGTGCGAGTCGATAATCGAGGTCGCGGTCAGGGTCTGACCAACCTCCATTTCCCCCCGCGCAGCCATCACCGCCATTCTAGCGGACAGGGCTGTTCCGGTCGGTGAGCGGTCAATTTTTCCGGGTTGAATTGTCACGGCGGACCGTGCAGTGAACCCGCTCGCATCCGTTTGCAGCGGCCCAGCAAACAGACAAAATGAAATATGCCTCCAGTCGGGGTTTTCTGGATGGTGAAAGCCAAGGTGCTGATTGGCTGCTTTGATAATCTGCACCCCTGTGCGGGCCATTTCTGCGGCCTCATCCGGTACGATCTGAAATCCAAGGGTTGCGGCGTCGACAATCACAAAGCTGTCGCCCCCGAAGGCGGTATCAACGGTTAGGGTGCCCAGACCCTCCACAGGCAGGCTAGCGCCCAGTTGGGCCGCAAAGGAGGGCACATTTTGCACAGTGATCCGCTCGGCCTTGCCGTTTTTACAGGCAGCCTTGATGCGCACCAATCCGCCCGGTGCCTCAAGCACCATATGCGTGATGGGTTCTTGCATTTCGATGATGCCGCTGTCCAGCAACACGGTCGCCACACAGATCGAATTGGAACCGGACATCGGCGGCGTGTCCTCGGGTTCCATGATGATAAACGCCGCATCCGCATCTGGATGTTTGGGCGGCACCAGCAGGTTCACATGGCGAAATACTCCGCCGCGTGGTTCGTTCAACAGGAAATTGCGCAGGGTTTTGTCGTGGGCGATGTGGCGGCTTTGTTCCCACAGGGTATCGCCCGTCGGCGGGCGCACCCCGCCGACGATAACATCGCCAACCTCGCCCTCGGCATGGCAAGAAACAACGTGGATGACTTTAGTGGATCGCATCAATACCACGCATCTTCCATCGAGGCTTTCTTGCGGGCCATGAAGTCCTTCAACTCGTCATCCTTGGCCTGATCCAAAGGCGGGGCCTGATAGCTGGCCAGCGATTCCTTCCAGCGGGTGTTGGCGCGGGTGGCGGCATCTATGCTGCCTTCTTCGTCCCATGTCTCCCACGGTTGATCATCGTTCAGCGCCGTGTCCCAATAGGCGGTTTTATAGTGGCGCATGGTGTGGTCGGTGCCAAACAAATGCTCGCCAGGGCCGTTTTGTGCCAGGGCCTCAAACCCCAACGTGTCTTCATTGACGTCAACCCCCGCCGCATAGGCATGCAGGGCTCCGCAGACATCGGCATCCATCATGAATTTCTCATAGGACATCGACAGCAACCCATCCAGATATCCCGCCGAATGCATGTTGAAATTCACACCACTTTGAAGGGCCGACATTTGCGACATCATGCTTTGCTGCATAGCTTGGGCGTCGGGCAATTTTGAAGTGGTGAAACTGCCCGCGCCACGAAACGGCATATTCAAACGTCGTGACAGCTGCCCCATAACCAGTGTTCCGAGCGCCGGTTCGGGGGTGCCAAATGTCGGCGAGCCGGACCGCATGTTCAAACTCACCAGAAACGACGCCAATATCGCCGGCGCACCGGGGCGCACCAATTGGGTGATGGCGCAGCTGACCATGCTTTCGGCCAGCGATTGCGCGGCTTGTCCTGCCATCGTTAATGGCGACACCGCCCCGCCCAACAGAAACGGCAAATGGATCGAACCTTGATTGGCCCCCGCATAGGCACGGATGCCTGCGGTGGTTTCGCCATCAATCACCAAAGGCGATGTGGTGTTGAAATTGCCCATGACGACACAGTTTTGCTCAACGAAATCTGCGCCAAACAGAATGCGGCTCATCTCGATGCTGTCCTCAGCCCGTGACGGGGCGGTGATCGAACCTAAAAACGGCCGATCAGAATAGCGCATATGGGCGTAAACCATATCTAGGTGGCGCTTGTTGACCGGAACGTCGGTCGGCTCGCAAATGGTGCCGCCGGAATGGTGCATCCACGGTGAGGATTGCGCCAATTTTACGAAATTCTCAAAATCCTCAAGGGTGCCGTAACGCCGCCCTCTGTCCAAATCCATCACAAAGGGCGACCCGTATGAGGGCACAAAAACCGTCGCATCGCCGCCGATTTGAACGCTCTGGGCGGGGTTGCGGGCGTGTTGGGTGAAAATGGCAGGCGCGGTTTTCAGGATCTCGCGGATCATACCTGGTTCGAATTTGACGTTCCACCGGTTGTCGGGCAGTTCCGTAACCGTGCCACCTGCCTCGCGAAAAAGCCGCACGACCTCTTCGTCATCCCGAAACTCGATGCCGATCTCGGCCAGTATCCGGTCGGTGGTCGCCTCGATCTGGATCAGGCTTTCCTCGTCCAGAATATCATAAGACGGGATGCGTCGCGTGATGTAAGGCACATACATATGCGGGTTTTGCCCCGGTGCCCCCTCGCGTGATCTATCGGCTCTGTTACGGCGTGTTGGACGTGTGGCCATTCAAATATCCTTTTACCCTGTCGAAAAGTTTCAAAGACATTCCAGTTGTTGACAGGCCAATGGTCTGTTCTGTTTGCGACGCGCACCAATGATTTGTTGCCGCGCCCCTAGACAGCCCGTCAGCCATCTTTTAAGTCACCTTATGGCCAAACATTCTGACCCCAACTACAAGGTGATCGCCGAAAACCGCCGCGCGCGGTATGATTACGCCATCGAGGATGACATCGAATGCGGTATCATGCTGCAGGGGTCCGAGGTGAAATCCATGCGTGAGGGCCAGACCAACATCGCCGAAAGCTATGCCAGCCTTGAAGAAGGCGAGCTGTGGCTGATCAATTCCTACGTTGCCCCTTATAAACAAGCCAAAACATGGGGACATGAGGAACGCCGCAAGCGCAAGTTGCTGGTGTCCAAAAAGGAATTGTCCAAACTTTGGCAGGCCACCGCGCGCAAAGGTATGACGCTGGTGCCGCTGGTTATGTACTTCAATCACAAGGGTTTTGTGAAAATCAAAATCGGTATCGCCAAGGGTAAAAAGAACCACGACAAACGCGCCACCGAGGCCAAACGCGACTGGGGCCGCCAAAAAGCACGGCTGTTGCGCGAAAGCGGCTGACTTAACGGCAACCGTTAACTTTTGTTGAAAACTGGTCATTTTAGGCTAGAATCGGCGCAACCGCAGCAATCTGGGGCATGTTGCGGGTGTATTTAGTGGCCTCTTCAGGAAGGAACGAGTGAAATGGAAATTCTTATTGGTCTGATTTCAGGCGCAGTTGGCGGCAATGTAGCTGGCGGCATTATGAAAAATCTAAGCCTTGGCACGCTTGGCAATACGATTGCCGGTATCGTTGGCGGCGGTCTTGGCTCTCAAATACTGGGCATGGTCGGGGCTGGTGGCATGGCTGGGGCTGGTGGCATGGATATTGCCTCGATCATTGGTCAGGTAGCATCTGGTGGCGTTGGCGGAGGCGTTTTGCTGGCCGTTGTCGGCATGGTCAAAAAAATGATAGCCAAATAGTCAAATAATTTGTGGGTGCCCATGCTGTTGGGCACCCGACGCACTTGCCAGCGTGATCCCCTCGCGCTAGGCCATGTAAAGACAGTTACCAAAGGGGCTTTTCATGTTTCAAGACGATCCAAAAACGCTGGTGTCAACCAAATGGCTGGCCGACCATCTGAACAGCCCCGACATTCGAATTTTTGATGCGTCGTGGTTTTTGGACGAAGACGATCGCGATGCGCGGGCTGAATATGAGGCTGTGCACATCCCGAACGCGCGCTATTTCGACATTGATGATGTGGCTGATCACCGTTCCGAATTGCCCCACATGGCCCCGCCGATTGAAAAATTCATGTCGCGGATGCGCAGCCAAGGCGTAGGCGATGGCCATCAGGTGGTGGTCTATGACAGCGCTGGGCTGTTTGTGGCAGCACGGGTTTGGTGGCTGTTCCGTTTGATGGGTAAAAACGACATCGCGGTGCTGGACGGCGGCCTGCCCAAATGGATCGCCGATGGTTATCCGGTTGAGGATATGGCACCGATCATTCGTGACCGCCATATGACGGTCAGCCGTCAGGCGCATTTGGTCAAGGACGTGACGCAAGTGGCAGCGGCCTCCAAGCTGGGCGATTACGAGATCGTAGACGCGCGCTCCCCTGACCGGTTTTATGGCCGTGAGGCCGAGACCCGCGAAGGTTTACGCTCGGGCCACATCCCGAATTCAAAGAATGTCTATTACGCCAGCCTGCTGAACAGTGATGGCACGATGAAAGACAATGCCGAACTGAAAGCGATATTCAATGCAGCAGGTGTTGATCTGGCCAAGCCGGTTATTGCCACCTGTGGGTCTGGTGTGACGGCCAATATCGTAACCCTTGCCCTGACCCGCATCGGCCACAGCAATCATTCGATCTATGATGGCTCTTGGTCCGAATGGGGTATGCCCAGTGATCTGAAAATTGAAACGGAGTAAGCACATGCTAACGAACCTGACACCTCAACCCGCCGATAAAATCCTGCAACTGATGCAGATGTTCCGTGATGATCCACGCACCGACAAGATCGACCTTGGTGTTGGTATCTATAAGGATGCGAATGGCAACACACCGGTGATGCGGGCAATCAAAGCGGCAGAAAAACAGCTGTGGGAGGCCGAAACCACCAAGAAATATACCGGTCTTGCGGGTGAACCAGCCTACGGCAATGCGATGATCAATCTGGTGCTGGGAGATTCGGTGCAGCGTGACCGCGTGGCCGCTGCCGCCACGCCTGGCGGCACAGGGGCCATCCGCCAAGCGGTTGAAATGATCAAAATGGCCAGCCCAGAAGCTACGATCTGGATTTCCAACCCGACATGGCCGAACCATCCGTCCATCATCAAATATGTCGGCATGAAAATGGCCGAATACCGCTATTTCGACGATGAAACACGCGGCGTAGATTTCGACGGTATGATGGCCGATCTGGCCGGTGTAAAAGCCGGTGATGTGGTGTTGTTGCACGGCTGTTGCCACAACCCGACCGGCGCAAACCTGAACTTGGCGCAGTGGGCCGAGGTGATCGCCAGCCTGCAAGAAACTGGTGCAGTGCCATTTGTCGACATCGCCTATCAGGGCTTTGGCGATGGGCTTGAGGAAGATGCGGCAGGGGTGCGTATGGTTGCCTCAACCATGCCGGAAACCATCATTGCCGCCAGTTGTTCCAAAAACTTTGGCATTTACCGCGAACGCACCGGCGTTCTGATGACTGTGTCGCAGCGGGCTGACAATCAACCGCTGGCACAAGGCACATTGGCGTATTTGAACCGGCAGAACTTCTCGTTTCCGCCAGATCACGGTGCCCGTTTGGTGACGATGATTTTGGAAGACGAAGCGCTGCGCGATGATTGGATGGCCGAGTTGGAAAGCGTGCGTTTGGGCATGTTGGCTTTGCGTGAAAAACTGGCGGCAGAATTGCAACGCTTGTCAGGATCAGACCGGTTTGGATTTCTGGCGCAACACCGCGGCATGTTTTCGCGGTTGGGGGCAACACCCGAGCAGGTGGAGACTCTGCGCAACACATACGGAATTTACATGATTGGCGACAGCCGGATGAACATTGCCGGACTGAACGAGGCCACAATCCCGATACTGGCCAAGGCGATTATTGAAACCGGTATCTAGAGGCCAAACGCGCCTCAATCCCTAGGCACCTTCTTTGCGAAGGATGTTCCGTCAGGGGCCGATGAGCCGCTAGAAACAACAAAGAGCCGGTAGGGATTTCCCACCGGCTCTCTGCATTTTTATCTAGGGTGTTTTACCTAGCCTGTGGCGAACTCTGGATAGGCTTCCATACCCAGCTCAGCTGTATCCAGTCCACTGATCTCGGCCTCTTCCGAGACACGGATCCCAACAGTGCTTTTCAGCAGTAACCACAGGGCTGCTGATGCGATAACAACGAACACCCCAACAATCGCGATGCTTTCAAGCTGAATGAACAACTGCGCCATCATCGAGCGGGTGATCTCTTCCCCAGCCGCGTTTTCAAACGTTGACTGCGTGTTGAACGCAACCGCCAGCGTCCCCCAGATACCTGCAAACAGGTGAACCGGAATGGCACCAACAACGTCGTCAATCTTTAGCTTGTCCAGGAATGGAACCGCAAAGACCACGATCGCACCGCCAACAGCGCCGATCAATGTCGCGGCCCCCAAGCTGGGTGTCAAAGGTTCGGCCGTGATGGCAACCAGACCGGCAAGCGCGCCGTTCAGGATCATCGTCAGGTCAGGTTTCTTATACAGCAACTGGGTAAGGATCAGTGCTGCAACCGAACCACCAGCAGCCGCTGCGTTGGTGTTTGACAAAATCCGGCTGATGTCGGCGACGTTGGCTGCCGTATCCATATAAAGTTGCGAACCACCGTTGAAGCCGAACCAACCCATCCACAAAATGAATGTGCCCAAGGTCGCCAACGGCAGGTTCGAGCCCATCATAGGAATGGTTCTGCCGTCTTTGTATTTGCCGATACGTGGCCCAAGGATAAGCGCCCCAACAAGGGCCGCCCAACCGCCAACCGAATGCACAACGGTCGAGCCTGCGAAGTCTTGAAAACCCATTTGGTCCAAGAACCCGCCGCCCCATTTCCAGCTGGCCTGAATAGGATAGATGAAGGCTGTCAGCACGACAACAAACACCAAGAACGGCCACAGCTTGATCCGCTCAGCCAAGGCACCAGAAACAATGGATGCCGTTGCGGCACAGAACATCAACTGAAAGAAAAAGTCGGACCCAACAGAGGCATAGGTCAAATCAGGTTCAACACCAGCCAAGCCCACAGGTTCTAGCGACGTTGTGGAAAACGCGCCCAGAATATTTGCAATGGTCCAGCCATCGCCTGGATACATCAGATTATAACCAACCAGATAATAGGCAATCGCGGCCAATGAAAACAGAGCCATGTTCTTGGTCAGCTGCATCGTGACGTTCTTGCTGCGGACCAGCCCCGCCTCGAGCATGGTAAATCCGGCGGCCATCCAAAAGACTAAAATGCCGGTGACCAGAAACATGAATGTGGTAAAGATAAAGCCGATTTCCGCAACGCTGGGGGTCGTATCGGCCTCTTGTGCAAATCCCAAGGTCGGCACCAAAGCCAGCGCTGCGAACATGGGTATTAGGGTGGTAGGTTTCATAACAATTGTCCTATTTTTTCGGGTCGATCTAGATCGCGTCCTCGTTGGTTTCGCCTGTTCGCACGCGAACGATTTGCTCAACATTGAGCACAAAAATTTTGCCATCGCCGATTTTGCCGGTCTTGGCGGTTGTCATAATGGTTTCGACCACTTGATCGACGACATCCGCTGACACCACGATTTCGATCATGACCTTGGGCACAAAATTAACGGTGTATTCGGCACCACGATAAATTTCGGTGTGGCCCGATTGCGCGCCAAAGCCTTTGACCTCGGACACGGTCATGCCGCGAACGCCAATTGCCGTTAGTGCTTCGCGCACCTCCTCCAGCTTGAATGGCTTGAGTATTGCCTTGATTTGTTTCACGGTGTTTCCCCTCTGCTACGTAAATAATCTGCGAAATTCGCGGTATTAAAGGCGTTTCAAGGCCGGCAGACTCAAGCAAAGGCGTCAAAACAATTGGGGAAAATATGCGATAGTGCATAATTTATACGCAGATATCGCAATGTGATTAAAAAATAGGCATCATAAAGTTTCAAACACCTTAGCAATCCCCTCTACATTCTGGCGCGGGATGTGTAGGTTGGGGAAAAACAGGCAAGCACCAGATAAGGTGATATATGAGTGGTTCAGGTAAAAAGCGCGGTCGTTTAGTGGCCGATCGACGGTATTCTTCAGTAAAACTGTCAAAGAACAAAAAAAATGTGGCCAAGTCGGCCGCACGCAAACCTGCGGCGAAAAAGGCAGCAAAACCTCGTGCCTCAAGGACCGCAGCAAGCAAGTCGTTCTTTCGGATGCCGAGGCTGTCTGTGCCGTTTACAAAAAAAACCAAACCTAGGAAAAAGCCGACAACCCGTAAACGCGCCGCGAAACCCGCCCGTAGATCGCGGTCGATCTCAGGGTTTTTCCTCGGGATATTCCGGTGGGTTTTTAGCCTGATGTGGCGGATTGGCTGGCGCGTTGCCGCCGTGGTCGGTGTTCTGGTCGGGTTGGGCGTCGCCTATGATTATACCACTTTGCCGCCTGTTTCAGAATTGGTCGACGGGCGCGCGCGCGGGTCGGTCATTCTGCTGGACCGCGACAATCGCAGGTTCGCCTCACGCGGCGATCTGTTTGGCGGCGTGGTTACAGCCGCATCGGTATCGCGGCATCTGAAAAACGCCGTAATTGCAACCGAGGATAAACGGTTTTACAGCCACATTGGCGTCAGCCCGCGTGGCGTTGCCAGTGCGGTGCGGATCAATCTGTCGGCGGGACGCGGGCCATTATCAGGCAATGGCGGTTCAACCCTCACACAACAAACCGCCAAATTATTATGTCTGGGCAAACCCTTTGATCCAACCACAGGGATTACCGAAAAAGACTATGAGGCCGATTGCCGTCGCGGATCACTAACCCGCAAGATCAAGGAAGCCATTTATGCGATGGCGCTTGAGGTGAAATATTCAAAAGACGACATTCTGACGATTTATTTGAACCGTGTTTTTCTGGGGGCAGGTGCGCGTGGCTTTGAGGCCGCCAGCCAACGCTATTTTGGCAAACACGCGAGCGACGTCAATCCAGCAGAAGCCGCGATGCTGGCCGGATTGCTTAAGGCCCCGACACGCTTTGCGCCAACCAACAACCTGCAACGCTCACAGGACCGCGCGCTGACGGTTTTGAAACTGATGACCGAGCAGGGCTACCTAACCTCGGCCGAAGCTGCCCAAGCGCGGGAAAATCCAGCGGTGTTGTCAAGCGCTGCAAAGGCCCGCGCTGGTGGCTATTTCGCCGATTGGGTGATGAGCAGCGGGCCTTCGTTTTTGACCCGCGACACCACCGAAGACGTGATCATCCGCACCACGCTAGACGCCCGTATTCAACGTGCCGCAGAAGACGCACTGGCTCATGTTTTTGAAACCAAAGTCTCAACCGGCTCCAAAGCCCAAGCCGCGATCATCGTGATGTCGGCTGACGGGGCGGTGCGGGCGATGGTTGGCGGACGCGAGACCAAGGTTTCGGGTGCTTTCAATCGCGCCACCCAAGCGCTGCGCCAAACCGGATCGACCTTCAAGCCGTTCGTTTACGCCGCCGCCCTTGATCTGGGATACAGCCCGAATGATCTGGTCATGGACGGACCTTTGACAATAGATATCCCCGGATCCGGCCCTTGGTCGCCAAAAAACTATGGTGACAAATATTATGGCCGCGTCACCTTGACCGAAGCGCTGATGCGTTCAATGAACACCGCCACCGTGCGAGTTTCAGAAAGCGTCGGGCGTGATATTGTGCGTAATATTGCAACTGATTTCGGCATCCGCAATGATCTTGCCTCCGGCCCTGCCTTGGCGCTGGGAGCCTCGGAATCGACCTTGATCGAGATGACGGGTGCCTATGCAGGCATCCTGAACGGCGGGCGCAGTGTGACCCCATACGGGTTGATCGAGCTGAGCCTGCAGGGCGACACCGAGCCCCTAATGCGTCAAGAAGGTGGATTGGGTGAACGGGTGATCCGCAAAACGGCTGCGGGCAGTTTGATCTATATGATGCACCAAGTTGTTCAGAACGGCTCTGGCCAACGCGCCAAATTGGCGGATCGCCAAGTCGCAGGTAAAACCGGCACCACACAAAAAGCCCGCGATGCATGGTTCATCGGATTTTCCGGCGATTATGTCACCGGTGTTTGGATGGGGTACGACGATAACACCCCCCTTAAGGGGGTCACCGGTGGCGGATTGCCTGCGAGCATTTGGCATGAAACCATGGTGCGGGTACACGAGGGTGTCTCGCCCAAACCACTGCCGATGGTTGTGCCCAAAAATGCAGGTCCGATTGCGGCACCCGGCACACCAACCCGGCCGCGAAAACCTAGATCACAAATGAGCGAGGATGAACTCCTTGAACGAATGTTGAATGGCATGGACCTCAGATAATCCTGGTGAGTAGTCACCTCAATCTGGTGGCATGCTAGCTGGAGTAACTGGAACCTTCTTCATTGAGAATAGACTTTAATTCCGCCAGATGGCGGATATCTTGCTCGGGATATTCTTCAAGCTCTCTCGCGGTCTTTTCGGCGATGTCATCTGGCAAAACCCGCAGGGCTTGACCGGTTTGCAGCGCCCGAATGTAGGTTTCAGCGGCGCGTTCAAAATAGAACAAACGGTTGAAGGTCTCGGCGACTGTATCGCCAATGATTATCACCCCGTGGTTGCCCATGATCATCACCTTCTTTTTCGGGTCCGTCAGCAGGGTGGCACAGCGCTTGCCTTCTTCCTCAAACGCCAAACCGCCATAGCCCTCGTCAATCACATAGCGGTTGAAAAACGTCGCGCAGTTCTGGTCAATCGGTGGCAGTTTTGAATCCGCCAAGGATGCCAGAACCGTGGCGTGAATCGAATGCACATGCATGGCACATCTCGCGTGCGCACAATGACGATGCAGCCCGCCATGCAGACCCCATGCGGTGGGGTCCGGCGCGTTCGGGCCTTGTAAGGTGTCGGGGTCATTGGCGTCCACCACCAGCATGTCCGAGGCCTTGATCCGGCTGAAATGCATCTGGTTTGGGTTCATCAGGAATTTGGTGCCGTCATCATTGATGGCCAGCGAAAAATGGTTGGCTACGCCTTCGTGCATGTTCAGCCGTGCGGTCCAGCGAAAAGCAGCGGCAAGGTCGACGCGTTCTTGCCAGTGGTCGATGTTGGGGTGGGTCATGGCTGTGGCTCCAGTGATAATTTGGGGGGCGTTCATCGTTATAATAAATATGTCGTATATGTGCTGTAATAGACAAGCAAAATAGAACCACTATTCCGGAATAGTGGAAATGTTATCGCTGCTGCAATCAGCAGAGGGAAATGAAAATGTGACGGATCAATCTAGCCCATATTTATTGTATAATTCGAAACTGTCTCGGGGAGATGCTCCAGCACCAAAGCAATACATTTCTATTGTGGTCAGAGTGCCTTCCTCCACGTAAAGCAAGGCTCCGACACCATTTTGGATACCATCTACCTCCGCGAGAAATGTTTTGCCGAGCTTAAAGGTTTTCCCGCCCGTCTTTTTCTTTGAGGGTAACATGTTGACAAACACGCCCACTCCAGTGTGCTCTCTTGATTGCGCTTCCAATTGCGATATATCAACCAAAAGCTCAGGTGCCTCTGCCGCATATATCGCGGTAAGAACATCAGTCTCAAAACGTGTTAGTTCCATGGTATCCGCCCCTACTGATCGACAAAAGTTTTACATATCGAAACCTGTAGTTAAAGAGGCTAGGGCTTCTTGTTGGGATAATAAAATTGTCAGTTCGCACCGAACCATCAAACACATATCTGCCATGTATTTTCGGGGCTTGCATCATCCGCCAAACTCATGACAATAGGTAAATGGAAAACACATCTCTCAAAACATGGGCCGAATGCGCCGCCAATCTGATCGCTGTTGCGGCAGGGCGTGCACCCGCCGACATGGTTATCACTGGCGGCAAATGGGTGAATGTCCAAACCCGCGAAGTGCTGGAAAATCACGACATTGCCATCAAGGACGGGCGCTTTGCCTTTTGCGGGGCCGACGCCAGCCATTGCATTGGCGACGACACCGAGGTGATCGAGGCGGGTGGCCGCTACATGATCCCCGGCCTGTGTGACGCGCATATGCATATAGAAAGCGGCATGTTGATCCCCGCCGAATTCGCCCGCGCTGTGATCCCACATGGCACCACCAGCATGTTCACCGACCCGCATGAAATCGCCAATGTTTTGGGTTTGCGCGGTGTGCGCCTGATGCATGACGAGGCGATGATGCAGCCGATCAACATCTTTACCCAGATGCCATCCTGCGCCCCCTCGGCCCCCGGTTTGGAAACCACCGGATACGAAATCAGCCCCGAGGATGTGGCCGAGGCCATGACGTGGCCCGGTATCATTGGCCTTGGCGAAATGATGAATTTCCCCGGCGTGATCAATGCCGATCCCAAAATGCTGGCCGAAATCGCTGCAACGCAAAACGCGGGCAAAACCGTCGGTGGGCATTACGCCAGCCCGGACCTTGGTCCAGCCTTCCACGCCTATGTGGCCGGTGGCCCGGCTGATGAACATGAAGGCACCTGCGAGGCCGACGCCATCGCACGGGTGCGCCAAGGCATGCGAAGCATGATGCGGCTGGGTTCTGCGTGGTATGACGTTGAAACCCAGATCACAGCGGTCACCGAAAAAGGGTTGGATCCGCGCAACTTTATCCTTTGTACCGATGACAGCCATTCTGGCACTTTGGTTCATGACGGCCACATGAACCGTGTGGTACGCCATGCGATTGATTGCGGCTGCGATCCACTGATCGCGCTGCAAATGGCCACGATCAACACCGCTACCCACTTTGGGTTGGAGCGCGAACTCGGCTCGATCGCGCCGGGCCGACGCGCCGACCTGATCCTGACCTCGGATTTGACAACCCTACCGATTGAAACCGTAATCGCCCGCGGCGTGATTGTCGCGGAAGACGGCGACATCAAGGTTGACTGCCCGCATCTGGACTGGCCACAGGACGCCCGCGGCACTGTGCATCTGGGCAAGCAGCTCGAGGCTACGGATTTCGAAATCCACGCTCCCATTGGTGCCAACGCGGTCAAAGCCAAGGTAATTGGCGTGGTCGAAAACCAAGCCCCAACCAAAGCGCTAACAGCCGAGTTGACCGTGCAAGACGGGCTGGTCCTGTCAGATGAACCAAACGATATCTGCCAGATCGCATTGGTCGAACGCCACCGCGCCACCGGCGATGTGGTGAACGGCTTTGTCTCGGGGTTCGGCTATAAGGGCAACATGGCGATGGCTTCGTCCGTGGCCCACGACAGCCACCACATGATCGTGGTCGGCACCTCGCGCGCTGACATGGCGTTGGCCGCAAACCGTCTGGGCGAGGTCGGCGGGGGTGTCACGGTTTGGCAGGATGGACGCGAGTTGGCGCTGGTGCAATTGCCAATCGCCGGCCTAATGTCGGATGAACCCGCCGTTGAGGTGGCGGCGGCCGCCCAAAATATGGTCGAGGCCATGGCGGCCTGCGGCTGCACCCTGAACAACGCCTATATGCAACACTCCTTACTGGCACTGGTGGTGATCCCCGAATTGCGGATCTCCGATCTGGGGCTGGTGGATGTCACCAAATTTGAACTGACTGAATTATTTGAGGAAAATAAATGAGCAAACCCGTGACTGACGCCGAAACATTAACCCCGCCAACCGTAGCCGCCGAGGAATTCACCGACGCTGTGGCCGCCGTTGACAGGTTGATAGACCTCTACAGCGCCGCGACTGGGTTTTTGTGCCAGCATTTCTCCGAAACAATCGACGGCACACGGCCAAAGAGGCGGGTCAGGGCGTTTTATCCTGAAATCCGCCTGACCACGACCAGCTACGCCAAGATCGACACCCGTCTTAGCTATGGCCACGTGCACGAACCGGGCAGCTACGCCACCACCGTCACCCGCCCCGATCTATTTCGCAGCTATCTGGAACAGCAAATCGGCCTGCTGATGGAAAACCACGGCGTGTCAGTCACCATCGGCCTGTCGCAAACCCCGATGCCAGTTCATTTCGCGGTGGCCAGCGAAGCCAACGTGACAGTGCCTCAGGATGGCGCAATGGATTTCCCGCTGCGCGATGTCTTTGACGTACCGGACCTGTCCACAACCAATGACGACATCGTCAACGGATTCGGATTTGAAAACCCCGATGGCTCGGCCCCGCTGGCCCCGTTCACCGCCCAGCGTGTGGATTATTCACTGGCGCGGCTGTCGCATTACACCGCCACCAAACCCGAACATTTCCAAAACCACATTCTATTCACCAACTACCAGTTCTATTTCGAGGAATTCGAGGCCTACGCCCGCGCCCAATTGGCCGACCCAAACAGCGGCTACACCAGCTTTGTTGGCACCGGAAACATCGAGATCACGGACGCCGACGCGCCCATGCCTTTGCCCGACAAACAACCACAAATGCCGACCTTCCATTTGAAACGCAAAGGTGGCGGCGGCATCACATTGGTCAATATCGGGGTCGGCCCCAGCAACGCCAAAACCGCCACCGACCACATCGCCGTTTTGCGCCCGCATGCGTGGATTATGGTTGGCCATTGCGCGGGCCTGCGCAATTCGCAAAGCTTGGGTGATTTTGTGTTGGCCCATGCTTACCTGCGCGAAGATCACGTGCTGGACGATGACCTGCCGGTCTGGGTGCCCGTGCCCGCGCTGGCGGAAATTCAGATTGCGCTGGAACAGGCCGTGGCGGGGGTGACCAAGCTGGAAGGCTTTGAGTTGAAGCGCATCATGCGTACCGGCACTGTGGCATCCTTGGACAACCGCAACTGGGAGTTGCGCGACCAAGCTGGCGGGCCCGTGCAACGCCTATCCCAGTCACGCGCCATCGCGCTGGATATGGAGAGTGCCACCATCGCCGCCAACGGCTTTCGGTTTCGGGTGCCCTATGGAACGCTGCTATGTGTCAGCGACAAACCCTTGCACGGCGAGCTGAAACTGCCCGGCATGGCCAGCGATTTTTACACCACACAGGTCGCACGACACCTGCATATTGGCATCTCGGCGATGGAATCTTTGCGTGAAATGCCGCTGGAGCGCATCCATTCCCGCAAATTACGTAGCTTTGAAGAGACCGCATTCCTGTAAATAGGCGGAAATATCAATAAAATGAACAAATATTGAGGGAAACACGCTACTAATCGTTGTGTCCTGCCTCAACATTCAGTTAAATACCACCAATGAGGCCCAAGATAACGCGGGCAGAACAAGGAGAGCTGAAAATGGCGACGAAACCAATGACAAAAACCCAACTTGTAGCCGCACTGGCCGAAGAAATGGGCGCAGACAAGAAATCCGCATCCGGCGCGCTGGATTCGATCATCGCGATCATCACACGCGAAGTTTCCGGCGGCGGCGCAGTGACCCTGCCTGGCGTTGGCAAAATCTATTGCCGCGAGCGTCCAGCGCGCATGGTTCGCAACCCTGCCACTGGCGAGCAAATCTCAAAAGACGCAGACAAAGTTGTCAAAATGACAATCGCTAAAGCGCTCAAAGACAGCGTAAACGGCTAGTCCATCTGGCCTTGCGCCTGTTTGGAAAACCGATAGGGTCGCCCGATGGGGCGGCCCTTTTTGGTGGCGCTCATCTATTCGGATTGGACGTTCACTAATGGACATGCGCGCAATGTTTGAACAATTTTCATATTTAGAGAATCCAAATGCACCCCAAGAGTGGGCGAATTTTGATGCACTGGAGAGTTGTAAATGAAAAGCGTTTTAATGGGACTGACGTTTGCCTTCATCTGGTCCTCGGCCTTCACATCCGCGCGAATTATCGTCGCCGATGCGCCTCCGTTGGGCTCCCTCGCGGTGCGATTCCTGATTTCGGGCATTTTGGGCGTCATTTTGGCGCGGATGATGGGGCAAACATGGAATCTGACCCGTGATCAATGGCGCGCCACATTCATCTTTGGGCTCTGTCAAAACGCCCTTTATCTGGGCCTGAATTTCGTCGCTATGCAAACCATCGAGGCGTCCCTTGCCTCGATCATCGCATCCGTGATGCCGCTGATGGTGGCCTTTGCGGGCTGGGTCATTTTCCGTGACAGATTGCCTGCGATGGCGGTGGCCGGATTGGTTGCGGGCGTGATTGGCGTGGTGATCATCATGGGTGCGCGCATGAGTGAAGGCGTGGACATCTACGGGCTGATGTTGTGCGGGCTGGGCGCGGTGGCATTGACCATCGCAACCCTGTCGATGCGCGGGGCCTCAAGCGGCGGCAACTTGATGATGGTGGTTGGGTTGCAAATGCTGGTCGGCTCGGCCGTTTTGGCGGTGGCCTCGGCCTCGCTCGAGGTGATCACCGTGAACTGGACGTGGGAATTGGGTGCCGCGATGGCCTATACCACGCTTGCGCCGGGCTTATTGGCGACATGGATATGGTTTGCCTTGGTGGCGCGGATTGGCGCTGTGCGGGCTGCAACCTTCCATTTCCTGAACCCGTTCTTTGGCGTGGCGATTGCCGCCATTTTGTTGGGTGAAGAACTGGGCGTGATGGATCTGGTCGGCGTGGCGATTATCATGCTGGGCATTCTGGCTGTGCAGCTCTCCAAATCCAAACCGTCACAAACCTAACTGTATTGTGATACCGCGTCAGGTGACATCCGCCCTAATCTAGGCCAACAACACTGCATGGAAATATTGCTTGGATACGGCGCGGGCCTGCTGACCCTGATTAACCCCTGCGTTTTGCCGGTGCTACCGATCGTGTTGGCCACGGCCCTGCAGGCTGACAAGCGTGGCCCCTTGGCCTTGGCTGCGGGCATGAGCCTTGCCTTTGTGGTGCTGGGCTTGGGCGTTGCCACGTTGGGTTATGCACTGGGGATCCGCGAAGAAACTGTGGCCAAGGCCGCCGCTGTCCTTATGATCGGCTTTGGTCTGATCCTGCTGGTGCCGCGTTTCAGTGCCGGATTTGCCACCGCCACGGCAGGCGTTTCAACCCGCGCCGATGACCAGATGGATGTGATCGACAATTCCGGCCTGAAGGGCCAGTTTTTGGGCGGCATGTTGCTGGGTGCGGTTTGGTCGCCTTGCGTTGGTCCAACTTTGGGTGGGGCCATCAGCCTTGCCTCCCAAGGCGAGAGCCTGTGGCTGGCAGGCGGCATCATGTTTGCCTTTGCAATGGGGATTTCCACCATCATTCTGGCGCTTGGCTATGGCGCGCGCTCGGTGATCATAAAACGCCAAGCCATGATGCGCAAAATCGCCGATAAATCCCGCCCCGTAATGGGGCTTGTTTTCATCACGGTCGGGGTCGTGATCCTGACCAATTTCATAAGAGTGATCGAGGGCTGGATGGTGCAAAACCTACCAGCCTGGCTGATTGACCTTTCTGTAACAATCTAAAAAAAGGAAACCGATATGAACCGCCGTAAATTTATCGCCCTAACAGCAGCCGCTACCCTGACGCCGCTTACACTGTCGGCCAATGTTGTGGATTACACCCCCGGCATGGCAAAAAAAGCGCTGGCCAGCGGCAAAACCGTATTTCTGGATTTCAGCGCCACGTGGTGTAGCACTTGCGCTGCCCAAGACCGCGTGATCAACGCGCTGCGCGATGAAAACGCCGATTATGATGCCAACATCACCTTTATCAAGGTGGACTGGGACAGTTTTGGCGATGGCGAACTGTCAAACGCCTTGAAAATCCCGCGCCGCTCGACGCTTGTTGTGCTAAAGGGTGACAAGGAACTGGGCCGCATCGTGGCTGGCACCGCGCGTGAGCAAATCAAGCAACTGATGGACACAGCCCTGACGGCTGCGATGGCCTAGCGTCGGAACCCATAAATCACCTAAATCCGGCAAATGACAGCTGCAGGCTCAAAGTTACAGCTCAGGCAAGCATGAGAAGATCCGTGGCTTCGGGAGAAGCCTCTGCCGCAGTAAGCATACAGTGGACTTGTCCTCTATGATGTGTTTGGTGATTGAACAGGCTTGCAATACACAAAGAGCGTGGTTTTTCGATCCGTTCCGAACTGCCCGCAGGATACCAGCCAACTTGTCCCTCAATGGCATCTTGATCCAGTCTCGTCGTCCAATGCTCTAGCTCGGTGTCCCGCTTACTTCGCAGGTCTTTGTACGCCTCCCAATTTGACGGCTCCCTTGAAGATGGCGATAAACTTTCTTCTGGGCGCTCATTCCCAGCAAGCCTTTCAAGCCACAGTGTATCGCCCCAATAGATGTGATTTAGCGTAGCTGCAATTGATCTAAAGAACGCGCCTCGATCTTCCCAACGTTGCTGACTGCTAAGGGTATCTGCTGCCGTCAAAAGAGAGTTATTTTGCCAAGTGTTGTAGCGTGCCATTAGTCGGCAATAGTCCAACGTAATCATGTGGTACTTTCCTTTTTTGAATGGAGGAGGGAGAAGAGAAGAGGGGCATAACCGCAGCCAAGTCAACTACAGCAGTGTGCCGCACAGCCGTCATTGCCAAAACTAGTTTGGCCTCTGGATCACCTCGTGGTTCAGCGTAGCAAAAAGAATTGCCTAGGTCACATCTTTTTGACCCACCGAGGAACAGATTGACCGGATCAAGCAGTTCTATCCAGATGAACGCAGTTTCGGTCGCGTAAGGGATCGTAAGGTAGTGAGCGACATCGCCTATTTCATCGAACACGGCTTACGATGCGTGGATGCTCCTGCAGAAATTGGCCCGCACACAACACCGTATAGAAAATGTGCTCACACGTTCGGATCGGCAACCCATTTTCCAGCAATCCTCATCTTCTGATTATGGATACTCATCCAAAGCATTTGACCTTTTCGCATGAGCGCTTGAAGCTAAATCACTGATGTGCGAAAAATTCCCTTGAAACTGCAAGGGATATTGCAATGCCAGGGTTTGAGCTGATCGGACAAGAAGAGCGCGACGCGCTGAACGCGTTGATGGACGAGGGCGGTGTGTTCTTCGCCCACGGTTTTGATGCCAAGCGAAAGCGGTTCCATGTGCGTGAATTGGAGGCGAATTTTTGCAGCTATCTGGGCTGTGATGACGCCTTGTGTGTGTCCTCCGGCACCGCCGCGATCAAGGTGGCGCTCAAGGCCATCGGCGTTGGGTTTGGCGACGAGGTCATCACCCAGAGCTTCAATTTTATCGCTGATGTCGAGGCGATCATCGACTGTGGCGCAACCCCGGTGATTGCCGGTTCAGACGATACGTTGAACATGGACCCCGCCCAGCTTGAAGCGCTGATCACCCCGAAAACCAAGGCGATCTTGCCCGTGCATATGCTGGGGGTTCCGGCCCGTCTGGACGAAATACTCGAAATAGCAAACCGTCACAACATCCCCGTGGTCGAGGACGCCTGCGAAGCCGTTGGTGCCAAATATAACGGCCAGTATTGCGGCACCCTCGGGCAGGCCGGTGTGTTCAGCTTTGACTACGGCAAGGCAATCACCACGGGCGAGGGCGGCTTGGTGATTTTGAACGACGCCGACATCGCCATCAAAGCCCGCCAATACCACGACCACGGCCACATCAACCTGCCCGGCATTGGCCGTGGATTGGACCGCGCTGGTATGACCGGATTTAATTACCGGATGAGCGAATTAAACGCCGTTGTCGGCAAGGTGCAGCTGAAAAAGCTGGAGTTTATCACCGCTGAATCCGGCAAACGCTATAACGCGCTGGACCAAGGCATCACCGCGCCCGCCTACAAAAAGCGCAGCGTTCCGGCGCAGGCGACCCCGGCCTATGACACCTATATTGTCGAGGTTGTTGACGCCCAAATCCGCGAACACGCGATCCAGATGTTGGGTGAACTGGGCTTTGGCACCAAAAACCTGCCTGACGCGATGAACTGGCATTGCAGCGTGTTTTGGGACCACATGGGCTTTGACACCCGCACCCCCGCACAGCTTGAAACGCTTGCTTTGCTGGAGCGCCAAATCGCGATCCCCGTGACGCTTGGAAAATCTGTTGATGAATTTGCAGCGCTTGCAGATGCCCTTAACGGATTGTCCGTCTAGACCATGCTGATCATCGTGCCCGCCCGCAAAGGCTCCAAGGGGATTGCCGGTAAAAATACCAAACTGTTTTGCGGCCACCCCTTGATTGAATGGAGCTTTGCTGCCGCCCAAAAGATTGCCGTTGATCTGGGCGCGCGCATTGTCTGCACCACGGATGACCCCGAAATTGCTACCCTGATTGCGCGCTCTCAAGGCGACATCCTGTTGCATGATCGCGCGGCGGGGCTGGCCAGCGATACGGCTGGCATGGTCGAAGTGGTTCTGGACGTGTGTGACGCCCACAACGCCAACCGCTACGTCCTGCTGCAACCCACAACGCCACTGCGCCTGACGAACGATTTGACGCGACTGGTTCAGGCGACATTGGCCCATGATACAGTCGTGTCTTGCACCGATCCGGTTGAACACCCAGAGGACCTCATCACGCTGGACGGCCATCAGGGCCACCCCGCGATCAACGCGCAAAAATCTACCCGCCGACAGGACCGCGCCACGCAATATCGCTTTGTCGACGGCTGCTACTATTCCGGAATAGTCGAAACGTTGCGCAACCAACATTCGTTCCTGCCGCAGGACACATTCTATCAATCCTTAGAGGTCCCGGCCGGGGTTGATATCGACACCCCGTTTGACTGGGCGATGGCCGAAGCACAGCATGACTGGTTGACCGCCGAGGGGGTAGATTTTGTCCACCCAGACCGCTGATATAGCCATAATTGGCGCGGGGTCCGCGGGGCTGGAGTTGGCCCGCATGGCCTCAAACGCTGGGCAAAAAGTGGTGATGTTTGAACAGGGTGTTGCCAACGGGCGGCATATTTTTCAGCGCATCCCCCTATTGGTGGGCAAAATCATTGGCAACCGCCGCTTCGTCGATGCCACGCAGTCGGTGGCCCAACCGGCCGCTGAAAATCGCCAGTTGCCGGTCCTGACAGGGCGCGGGTTGGGGGGCTCATCGCGGGTGAATGGCAACGTCGCCTACGCCGGACCTTCGGTGCGTTACGACCATGTGTTCAGCCCTCTCGGACTGGATTTTACCGACATCCTAAAGGCCATGAACACGGACACCGTCGCCCCCCGTCCGCACAGTTGGAGCGACGCATTAAGTGACAAGTTTCTAAACGCTGCCGAAACGCTTGGCACCCCGCGCGTGGATGACCCCGATACGCAAGGCGCGTTCAACGGCGGCTCGGTCCTGCATGTGAATACCAAACGTGGATTGCGTCATAACCATCTGGAAAACTACCGCGCCAGCGCAGCGGCCAAAAACATCGAAATCATCCGCGCTCATGTTTCCGGCATCACATTTGACGGCCCGCGCACTACGGGGGTGACCTATCAAATAGGCGGCACATCGCATCATATTTCGGCGGGCGAGGTCATCCTCTGCGCCGGAGCCATCGGATCGCCCTTGGCGCTGATGCGCAGCGGTGTGGGGGACGCGGACATGCTGGCACAGGCAGGGTTGAAACCGCTCCATGACCTGCCCCAAGTGGGCCAACACCTTAAGGATCACGCCAACTTGCGGCTGCCGTTTTCCTGCCAAGGGCATGATACGCTAAACCAAAAAACCCGTGGCCTCAGCGCGCTGTGGGAGGGGGTTAAATTCCTCGCAGGACGCAAGGATACCATCCTGCGTGGCCCCGGTGCTTCTGCGGGGTTGAACGTGGCGACAGCAGGAAATATCGTTGAGGATAGTTACCGCATCCAGCTGGTGCATTTCACGCAGGACCGCGCCAAGGTCTCGCAATCCGGCATCAAATTCGAGAAACAGCAAAAGGCCTCGCTGGGGATATATGCGCTGTGGCCAAAATCCGAAGGCACAGTGCGGATCGGTCCAAACGGAGTGCAGATCGATACTGGATTTTTGTCCAATAAGGCCGACGTGAAAACCACCCTTGCGGGCATGAAACAGGCCCGCGCCATCATGGCCGAAATGGGCGTCCGGCCCGACCCACAAACCGGTTCGGACGAAGGCGTGATGCGAGGCGGGGTTTACTCCGGCTATCACCTGATCGGCTCAAACCGGATGTCGCTGGACGCGGCGAACGGAGTCGTTGGACCAGACTTTGCCGTTCACGGATTATCCGGCCTGTCGGTCTGTGATGCCTCGGTTTTACCTGATCATCTGTCATCGCACAGCTACCTGCCCGTGATCGCGATGGCCCGGATGTTCGGCCAGATCCGAGGGTGGGTCTGATGGGATACCCTAAACGCCTGATTGATCGCTTGGCGCTGCTTGGCTGGGACTTGCTGTGGCTCATTTGCCTGCCGCTGGTCCTGCTGTACCTGTGGCACCGTGGCCGCAAAGAACCGCTCTACCGCCAATACCTGCGCGAGCGCTTTGGTTTTGGCCCAGCCGTGCCTGCGGGCGCGATCTGGGTGCATGCGGTGTCGCTGGGCGAGATGCGGGCGGCGCGGCCCTTGATTGACGCGCTGTTGCAACGCGGCGAGCAGATTTTGATCACCAACATCACCGCCGCAGGGCGCGCTGAAACGCAGGCGTTGTTTGCCGATGCGATTGAGGCGGGGCATTTGCATGTGCGCTGGTGCCCAGCGGAATACGTCTGGGCCACGCGGCGGTTTTTCAAACGTAACCAACCGAAATTCGGCATGATCATGGAGATCGAACTCTGGCCGCGCCTGATCGCCTCGGCCAATTACGCGGGCGTGCCGATGGTGCTGGCCCAAGCACAATATCCCGACAAAAGCTTTGAGCGGGATCAACGCGGGCTGCGGTTGCGGTCCCAACTGGTTCACGGTTTCTCTTTGATTTTAGCCAAATCCGCCCACCACGCAGCACGGTTCCGTCACTTTGGCGCGACAAATGTGCAGGTCATGGGCGAACTGCGGTTCGAGCAACCGATCCCACCCGAGCACCTAGCGGCGGCTGCGAAATTTCGCACAAAAATCGACCCTGACCGCCCCGTATTCTGTTTGGCCAGCACGGGGCCGGATGAGGACCCAATGCTGATCCCCGTGGTTGCGCAGTTGCGCGACGCAGCGAAAATTGCAGGCAAACCGTTGCCGTTTTTCGTCTATGTCCCACGCCATCCAAAGAATTTTTCGGACACGGCGAAGCAGCTTAAGAACGCCGGATTGAACATGCTACAACGCTCAACCGATCTGAACGCGGAGCTGCATTTGAACACCGACATGCCCGACGATCTGGACGGGTTGTTCGGCGACTCTCTGGGTGAAATCAATTTCTATTTCGCACTGGCGGACCTTGTTTTCATAGGCGACAGCTTTAACAACGAAGGCTCGCACAACATCATTGAACCGTTGAGCGTCGGCAAACCCGTCGTGGTCGGCCCCAGCATTTGGGGCATCGAATATCCGGCCATCGAGGCGTTAGAGGCGGGTGTTCTGAAAAAAGTTCAAACGCCGAATGAGCTGCTTGAATTCTGGAACGGGTTGACCATCACCGATGAAAACCCAATGATCCGCGACTTTTTAGATCAACACGGTGGGGCCACTGCCAAGGCTGTGGAGCATCTACGAAACGCAGAATTATTGGGCTAGAACGCTGAGCTGTGGGCTGAGAATTTGAATTTTCTGGTGGCTAAGGGATTTTGGTATGGGAAATTGGATCGTAAGAAAGAAAATTGAAGCCAAGGATGGTGTACTCAATATAGAAATACTTTCTAGTCCGGACGGCAAGCTGTTTAGATATTTTGTAAACGCCTGGACACCTGTAGAAGAGGCGGAAAAAATTTACCATCCAGACGGAGGGTATTGGTCATGTCCCGAAATGTCTGGCCTATATGGCCGCATCCAAGACTGCGAGCGTGATGCGCATTCAAAACTAAGTTTGCTTTGTCCGTAGAATTGTTCATCCGATCTGACCGCCGCCATCGCCAATTTGCCCGCGATGCAACAACACCTGATCCAGCAATACACATGCCATCATCGCTTCGCCAACCGGCACGGCACGGATGCCGACACAAGGGTCGTGGCGACCTTTGGTGATGATCTCGACCTCTTCGCCGGATTTGGTGATGGTCTTGCGTGGGGTCAGGATGGACGAGGTCGGTTTAACCGAGAAACGCACAACCACATCTTGGCCCGTGGAAATCCCACCAAGGATTCCGCCCGCGTGGTTCGACGAATAAACCGGCCCATCCGGCCCCATGCGAATTTCATCCGCATTGGCTTCGCCTGTCAAAAATGCAGCATTCATACCTTCGCCGATTTCCACACCCTTAACGGCGTTGATTGACATCATCGCGGCGGCCAGATCGGTGTCCAGCTTGCCGTAAACCGGCGCGCCTAATCCTGCCGGAAGGCCGCGTGCGACGACCTCGACCACGGCCCCAACCGAGGAGCCAGATTTGCGTAAATTGTCCAGATAGTCGGCCCAAGTTTTGGCGGCCCCAGTGTCGGGTGTCCAAAATGGATTGTTGGAAATTTCGTCCCAATCGAACGCCGCGCGATCAATCGAATGTTCGCCCATTTGTACCATATAGCCGGTGATTTGTACATTTGGTACCAAACTGGCCAAAGCCGCCCGCGCCAACCCACCGGCCGCCACCCGCGACGCCGTTTCACGCGCCGAGGACCGTCCCCCGCCGCGATAGTCGCGAATGCCGTATTTCTGCCAGTAGGTGATATCGGCATGTCCGGGGCGAAATTTTTCGGCAATATCGCCGTAATCTTTGGAGCGCTGATCGGTGTTTTCGATCATCAACTGGACAGGTGTCCCCGTGGTCTTGCCTTCAAACACACCGGATAAAATCCGCACCTGATCGGCCTCTCGCCGCTGCGTCGTATATTTGTTTTGCCCCGGTTTACGCATGTCCAGCCAGTGCTGCAGCATGTCCTCGGTGACCGGCACATTGGGCGGGCAGCCGTCAACCGTCGCGCCGATGGCAGGCCCGTGGCTCTCGCCCCAAGTGGTGACGCGGTAGAGGTGGCCAAAACTGTTGATCGACATGAGTAATGCTCCTTTGATCTATGCGTTTAGCGCTGGCAGCGGCCCGGCTCAAGGTGTTTTGGCTTGTCACGCCCGATTGCGGCGCATAGAGGTAGCAATACCTCGGGGGGCCAAGATGGCTGAGATGCGAATGATCGCGGACCCGTAGAACCTGAACCGGTTAACACCGGCGGAGGGAAGGTTTTGGATCATATCCACCTTTGCCCTTTCGCCGCAAATGGAGGATTTGAGATGAAATATCCACTACTTGCTGCGGGATTCTGTGCGATTGCCAATGTGGCAATCGCCGAGACCCCTGTGCTCACAGTTTACACCTACGATAGCTTCGTGTCCGATTGGGGCCCTGGCCCTGCGGTTGAGGCCGCGTTCGAGCAAACCTGCGGCTGTGATTTGAAATTTGTCGGCGCTGGCGATGGGGCCGCGCTGCTGGCGCGGGTGCGGCTGGAAGGCCCGCGCACCAAGGCTGATGTGGTGTTGGGGCTGGACACCAATCTGACCCAAACCGCCCGCGAGACCGGCCTGTTCGCACCGCACGGGGTGTCTGCTGATCTGGACCTGCCCGTGACATGGGGTGACGATTTGTTTCTGCCCTATGACTGGGGCTATTTCGCGTTTGTTTACATGCGTGACGGGGTCACCGACGCACCGGGCAATTTCAAAGAACTCGCCGCGTCCGATCTGAAAATCGTCATCCAAGACCCGCGTTCCTCGACCCCCGGATTGGGGCTGCTGATGTGGGTCAAAGACGCTTATGGCGACGAGGCCCCTGCGATTTGGGAAGGCCTGTCTGACAACATCGTCACCGTCACCAAGGGCTGGTCCGAATCTTATGGTATGTTCTTGGAAGGCGAGGCTGATATGGTTTTGTCCTACACCACATCACCGGCCTACCATTTGATTGCAGAAGAGGACGCTGGCAAGGCCGCCGCCCCCTTTAGCGAGGGGCATTATTTGCAGATTGAAGTGGCGGGTAAAATTGCTGGCACAGATCAGCCGGTGCTGGCGGATGCATTTTTGAACTTCATGGTGTCGGAGGGGTTCCAAACCATCATCCCAACAACCAATTGGATGTATCCTGCCGCAACACCGGCGGGCGGATTGCCCGACGGGTTTGAAACCTTGGTCACCCCGCAAAAATCTTTAATGGTGAACAGCGACAAAGCGGTCGGGGTGCGTGAAGAGGCATTGGCAGAATGGCTAACCGCGCTTTCAAAATAACACCCGTCATCGGGGCGGGGGCAGGGGCGATCTTGCTCCTGCTGGCCTTGATACTCGGCCCGCTTTGGGCGCTGCTCTGGCGTGCCGAGGGGCCAGCCACGCTGGGCGTGGCGGATTGGGCGGCGGTGCGGTTTACTGTGCTGCAGGCCACGTTGTCGGCTGGCCTCAGTGTGGGGCTGGCGGTGCCTGTTGCGCGGGCCTTGGCGCGGCGGCAATTCATCGGTCGTGGGGTGCTGATCACCCTGTTGGGTGCGCCGTTTATCCTGCCGGTGATTGTGGCGGTTATGGGATTGTTGGCGGTGTTTGGCCGTGGCGGCATCATTAGTGCAATGCTGGGGTGGATCGGTTTGCCGCCGATACATATCTACGGGCTGCACGGTGTGGTTTTGGCGCATGTGTTTTTTAATCTTCCGTTGGCAACACGCCTGATTTTGCAAGGTTGGCTAATGATCCCGTCCGAGCGTTTTCGTCTGGCCGCATCATTGGGCATTGCAGGGCGCGATGTTGGCCGCATCCTTGAACGGCCAATGCTGCGGGACGTGTTGCCGGGTGCGGTCATGGTGGTTTTTTTGATCTGCCTGACCAGTTTTGCGGTGGCCTTGGCACTGGGCGGTGGGCCAAAGGCCACGACGGTGGAATTGGCGATCTATCAGGCGTTCCGGTTTGATTTTGATCTGGGTCGTGCGGCGCTGTTGGCAATGGTGCAATTTGGCATGGGCGCAGTGGCCGCAATGGTGATGCTGTGGGTCGCGGTGCCACCTACAATGGGGTCCGGGCTGGATCGCACGGTTGAACGCTTGGATGCGCCAGTCGCGTGGTGGGATGGCATTTTGCTGGCAGTTATCAGCTTGTTTTTAGTCACCCCGCTTTTGATGATCCTGTTTGATGGTGTGCCCAACCTGTTTTCTTTGCCCTCAAGCGTTTATCTGGCGGCGGGGCGATCCTTGGGGGTGGCGTTGATGTCGACTTTGATTGCTGTCGTATTGGCGTTGATCCTTGCCTTGATGGTTGTGCGCCTGAGACGAGGGGCGGTATTGGTCGAAAGCATCGGCTATCTGGTGCTGGCGGCCTCGCCTCTGGTGATCGGAGCGGGGTTGTTCATCGCGTTGTTCCCCATACTTGATCCCGTCGCCTTGGCGCTGCCGCTCACGGCATTGGTGAACGCGTTGATGAGCCTGCCGTTTGCGCTGCGTACATTGGTGCCTGCGGTGCGGGATATTGAGGCGTCTTACGGCCAGCTGGCCGACAGCCTGTCGCTGACAGGCTGGGCGCGGATGCGGTTGGTTTCGTTGCCACGCCTGCGCCGGCCGCTGGGATTTTCGGCGGGGTTGGCGGCGGCATTGTCAATGGGGGATCTGGGGGTGATTGCATTGTTTTCCGACCCTGAAAGCGCGACATTGCCGTTGCAGATGTATCGCTTAATGTCGGCGTATCGTATGGATCAGGCGGCGGGGGCGGCGGTATTGTTGTTGGGAATGTCATTGATGTTATTCTGGATATTCGATCGCGGAGGACGTGCGAATGCTGACGCTTGAAGGCTTGGAGTATACCCAAGGTGATTTTTCACTACGGGCTGATTTTGCGGTTCCGGTTGGGGCGCGGGTTGCGGTGATTGGGCCATCAGGCGGCGGAAAATCGACGCTGTTGAATATGATCGCGGGGATTTTGGCCCCCACAGGCGGGCGCGTCCTGTGGGAGAGCGATGATTTGGCAGGCATGCCCCCCGGGATGCGGCCGATTAGCATTCTGTTTCAGGATAATAACCTGTTCCCGCACCTAACCGTGGCGCAGAATGTCGGGTTGGGGTTACGGCCGGATTTGAGACTGACAGTTGCGCAGAAAGATCAAGTTGAGACCGTGTTGGCGCGAGTTGATCTGGCAGGCTACGGAGGGCGCAAACCGGCGGCTTTGTCGGGGGGGCAGATCAGCCGTGTGGCGCTGGCGCGGATGTTGTTGCGGGCAAAGCCGTTGTTGCTGTTGGATGAGCCGTTCGCCGCCTTAGGCCCAGCGCTGCGCGACGAGATGCTGGATTTGGTGGCGGAACTGGTGGCTGAAACGGGGGCGACATTATTGATGGTGAGCCACAATCCAGAGGACGCGAAACGGATTGCGCAAAGCGTGGTTTTGGTCAGTGACGGGGTGGCGAATGCACCAGTGGAAACAGGGGCGCTATTTGCCGATCCACCAGCGGCGTTGCGGGACTATCTGGGCTGAAAAAGGTCGTATGGAAAACGTATGGAAAAGGTATGGATTTTATACATACGCGGGCTGGGCCGGGACAGGGTACGAAATGGAGACCCTGCGGGTCGCTTTACTATTTGATTTGCCTCCGGCGGAGGTATTTTGGGCAAGAAGAAAACAAAAGAAAAGCCCCGCTGTGGTGAGCGGGGCTTTGGTGTTTGTAAGGCTAAGAAGGTTTAGCTGTTTGCAGCTTCATCCTTGGCGCGTTGTTTGACCGGTGCCCAGATGCGTTTGTTGGTGGCATAGAGTAAAACCGAAAGCATGGTCAGCAATAGAACCCCGACAAAGCCCGCTTTTTTGCGCTCCATCATTTTGGGTTCAGCCGCCCACATCAAGAAGGCCGAAACATCTTCGGATTCGTGGTGCAGCTCGTTGCTGTGGCCATCTGCAAAATCAACATCTTCGCCAAACAGCGGTGGTGGCATCGAAATCCAGCCGCCCGGAAAGGCAGTGTTTTCATAGAAGGTTGTGCCAGCTTCTTCTTTTTCTTCGCCAGTGTAACCAACGAGGATTGAAAGAATATACTCAGGGCCGCCCATGCCGTTGATCAACTGGCTAAGACCAAGGCCGTAAGGGCCGTGGTAGCCAGCGCGCGATTTGGCCATCAAGGACAAGTCAGGCGCGTTTGGATCAGCAGATACCGGATAGTGATCCGTCGGGATTGCTTCGCGTGTGTCACCAAGATCGGCGTCGTCACTGGTGTCAGCGGCCTCAAATTGGGTGGCGTATTCGCGCACAGCTTCGGCAGACAAGTTTGGTCCACCTTCGTCACCCAAAGAGCGGATCGGCACATATTGCATGCCGTGGCAGGCAGAACAGACTTCGGTAAAAACCTGAAGGCCGCGTTGCAGCTGGGCTTGATCATAGGTGCCAAACGGGCTCTCGAACGAGAAGTCCGTGTCGTGAATGTGGCCACCATCGCCACTGGATACAGCGCCCGTTGCCGACAATGTCAGGGCGGTTAGGGCTGTCGTTGCGAGTTTTTTGATCGACATTTTCTGATCCTTTCTCACTTGGACGACGCGTCAGACGCGTGTCCATAATGGGCGTTAAAGTCGGCTTCGATCGTGTCGGGGGTTTTGTTTGGTTTTTCCAGCACACCCAGCAGTGGTAGGATGATCAGGAAGTAAGCAAACCAATAGGTCGACGCGATCAGCGAGATCCAGTCATGCGGGAATTCGGTATCACGTGCACCGACCCACATCAGAACGAGGAAATCGAGGGCCAAAAGGAAATACCACATTTTGAACATTGGGCGGAACCGACCGGAACGTGCCGATGAAGTATCCAGCCAAGGCACAAGTGCCATAACCGCAATCGCGCCAAACATAGCCAACACACCAAAGAATTTGGCGTCAACAATGCCGAAGGTGATCCAGCTGACAAATTGCACAGCCCAGACATCGGCCGTGAAGGCGCGCAGGATGGCGTAGAATGGCAAGAAGAACCATTCCGGAACAATGTGTGCAGGTGTCGAGAGTGGGTTTGCTTCGATGTAGTTATCCGGGTGGCCCAGATAGTTTGGCATAAAGCCGATGACCGCAAAGAAGATCGCCAAAACAACCGCCAGCGCGAACAGATCTTTGATCACGAAGTAAGGCCAGAATGGCAGCGTGTCTTTCTCGGCTTCTTCTTTCGAGCCACGGCGCACTTCAACCCCGGTTGGGTTGCCATTCCCGGTGGTGTGGAAGGCCCAGATGTGGATCGCAACAAGGGCGGCGATCACAAACGGCAGCAGATAGTGCAGCGAGAAAAAGCGGTTCAGCGTGGCATTTTCCACTGCGGGTCCACCCAAGAGCCAAGCTTGAATGCTTTCGCCGATAACCGGTATCGCGCCAAACAGGCCGGTGATCACGGTCGCACCCCAGAAGGACATTTGCCCCCAAGGCAGAACATAACCCATGAACGCTGTGGCCATCATCGCAAGGTAGATCAACATACCGATGATCCATGTCACTTCACGCGGGGCCTTGTAAGACCCGTAGTAGAGGCCGCGAAAGATGTGCATGTAAACGGCAAAGAAGAACAATGCAGCCCCATTGGCGTGCATGTAGCGCAGCATATGTCCGCCATTCACGTTGCGCATGATGTGTTCAATACTGGAAAATGCCAGATCGACATGCGGGGTATAGTGCATGGCCAAAACAATGCCGGTGACGATTTGCATCACCAGACAAAATGCCAGCACGATGCCCCAAATCCACATCCAGTTCAGATTTTTGGGTGTGGGGATCATGATTGTATCATAGACCAGCCCGACAACGGGCAGGCGCGTGTGTAGCCATTTCTCAAAGCCCGATTTGGGCTCGTAATGATCGTGAGGAATTCCAGACATTACTCTCTCCCTTTTAACCGAGCTGAATTGTGTTGTCGTCAAAGAACATATTTTCGGGAACCGGCAGGTTCTCGGGGGCCGGACCTTTGCGGATGCGACCGGAAATATCGTAGTGCGACCCGTGGCAAGGGCAGAACCAGCCCTCAAAATCGCCAGAGTTGCCGCCCAGAGGCACACAGCCCAAGTGGGTGCAAACGCCCATCATCACCAGCCATTCGCCGGCTTCGTCAAGGGTGCGGTTTTCGTCCGATGCGTCTGCTTCGGGGTTTTTCACGTTGCGGCTCATTTGATCCGGAAGGTCAGCCAGCGGTGTGGTGCGGGCGCGCTCGATGTCCTCGGGCGTGCGGCGGCGGATGAACACGGGCTTGCCGCGCCATTTTACGGTCAGCTGGGTGCCGACTTCGATATCTGATACATCAACAAGGATGGATGAGAGCGCCCGCACATCAGCGGTGGCGTTCATCTGGTTAACAAGCGGCCAAACGGCCGCACCTGCGGTAACTGCACCGGCGCCTGCGGTGGCGTAATACAGGAAATCCCGTCGGGTTTCTGAGTGATCTTCTGCGTGGGACACTTGAATCCCTCCTCTGTTGATAGTTAGTACGAAATAGCCAAAACCATAGAGATGGCCGCACTGAAAAACAGCGCTCCTTGGGCGGGTGTTTAACTTTGGAATCGGGGCACGTCTAGCGTTACAATGTTAGGTGGACATTAAAACCCGCGAAAAAATGCAGTTTTTTGCATAAATGGGTAAATGTGCGACGATATATAGCGATATCGAGTAGGCCAAACCGATTGAATTCATCCCCCCCTCGAACACGCTAACTTGCGTTAACGCTGCCTCGGGTTGTCGGGTGAATGCGTGTTTCTGCCCAATTTGGTTTCGCTCTAGGGTCGTGTTGCCTGCATGCTGGGGCGTTCCGCAAAACTGGCGAACCAATCGTCCAACGCATCGCGCCCTTTGCGCCAATTGCGGTCGTCATGGCGGAAATCGAGGTAGCCCAAGGCGCAAGCGATTGCGATATGGCCCATGTCAAAAGGTCCGGCAAGGTGGCTCATCCAGCGGGTCGTGACCGCATCCAACGCGCGGCTGATTTTGTCCCATTGGCCATCCACCCAATCGGTCGATTGCATGTTCTCCGGACGGCACCGCCCCTCATAGACCATCAGAACGGCCGCCTCCATGATCCCGTCAGATGTGGCCTCGAGCGTCAGAACATCCCACAGGCTGCGCTCTGGATATAACCCGGCCTTGGCGCGGGCATCCAGATAGCGACAAATCACCCTGCTGTCGTAAATAGCTGGGCCATCTGGGCGGGTCAGGGCCGGAATTTTGCCCAGCGGGTTGTGTGCGGTTGGCATGTCGGTGGCGTCAAGCGGGGTGCCGGTGGCGTTGATCAGCTCCACATCGTCCAGCTGTTCGGTTTCATGCAGGGTGACCATAACCTTGCGCACAAACGGGGACGCGGAAGCGTAGAAAAGTTGCATTCAGAGTTTCCTTATTTTGATGCGACCAAGCGCGGAAATGTCGATTTCAACGCCGGGGCCATTTTCGCCAAGGCGGATTTTGCGCTTGAAACGGGCGGTGCTGCTGGCTTGCCCGGCCTCGCGGCGCGCGCTTAGGCCGTCCTCAAGATCATCCAGCGCATCCTCGGCACGTTGATCACGGCGGCCGTGCGAGACTTTGCGCGTTACCGCATAGGTGGCCAGCGCAACGGTGCCGTACCGCAGCGCGATACCTGCAATCGGGGCAAGGGGTAGGGGCATTTCAAATCCTCGCGTAAGTTCGCATCCAATGTAGGCCTGCGGGCGACGACTGTCTACTTAATCAGTGACGGGGGTCTGCATCAGGGCCGCCAACAGCGCAGTTTCCTGCCCGATTCCATAGGCCTGCACATGTTTGGCGGCAGAGCTGCGGGCGGTGTCGGGTTTGTTCTGGCCCAGCTTCCATGTGCCATCAACCGATTCTACATCGAAACGGAACGGCACAATCATCCGCATCATTTTTCCCAGCGCCTCGGGGGGCATTTTGTCGTTGGTCCATGGTGTTTTGGGGGCCAAGCGCTCCTCGAACTGGGCGGCGAGGGTATCAAGACTGCTGCGCAGGGTTTCCGCGGGCATTTGCGTCAGGGTGCCGCGCAGATGCACGGCAACGTAGTTCCATGTAGGGACCTGATCCTCAACCCCATACCAGTCGGGCGAAATATAACTGTCGGGGCCGGAGATCGCGAGAACTGCCCGTACCGGCTGGCCGAGCGCCCGGGTGATGGGGTTCGAGCGCAGCAGGTGCAGATCGGCGCGTTTGCTATCGTCAGACAGCGCAAAGGGGATGTGGGCGATCAGCGGGCCATCGTCACCATTCACCGACAGGGTCCCAAAGCCGCGTTCACGGGCAAAGCCAAGGGTGAGGTCATCGGGGGTTTTGCGAAAGACGGGATTGGGGTGCATTTTGGGTTCCTTGCTGCTTGTCGCTCAGATGGGGGCAAGCGTTGGAAAAAGGCAAGCCCTAGACTGTTCTAAGCCGTGTTAGACGACGCTATAAAGTTCCGTAGGCATCAGGACCAGACCCAGCGCAATTTTGATGCAAATCGCCAGCACCATCAGCGCTAGCAAAATACGCAGCTGTTCAGCCTGCATTTTCAGCCCCAGCTTGGTGCCAACCTGTGCGCCAATAACGCCACTGACCAGCAGACAAACCGCCAGAACCACGTCGACCGTGTGGCTTTGGATTGCGTGCATCATGG
>Ga0209345_10000185_pt1 | contig 87888 bp, 66 predicted proteins | sample Cruoilmetagenom7_FD_187294 | JGI IMG/M metagenome (GOLD analysis project Ga0209345, IMG submission 187294) | Oil polluted marine microbial communities from Coal Oil Point, Santa Barbara, California, USA - Sample 7 (SPAdes) (version 2) | ecosystem: Environmental > Aquatic > Marine > Oil seeps ... | reverse complement strand
TCCGATCTATGGATGGAAGTGAAAAACAACTGACCGCCTTTGAGAAAAGCTTTGATATCAGGCGAATAAGGTGGTCACCAAGCGACGAAGCTTTGTTATTCATTCATAATAATCTGCTCTATCAATTATCTTTAGATGACCAAAAACTTAAGGTTTTGTACGAGGCGCGAGAAGGAGAGACCATAGAAGGGGAGTCATGGGCTGATGATGGTTATTCAGTATTATATTCATCGGACCGGGATGGGGATTGGCAGGTATATAAGCTTGCCTTGCAAGAAGTGAGTGGCAAGAAACAACCTAAACAATTAACTCAGAAAGGTGGCTATGCCGCTTTCGAATCGCCCGATAAAGCAGGAGTTTTTTATTTAAAGTATCACACCAAAGGGTTATGGTTTAAGACTTATGATGCGATTATCGCTGGTTCAGACAAAGAGACTCGCATACTTGATAATATAGATGTTTTCAGTTGGAACAGTATTTATCTTAAGCGAAATAATATTTTCTACCTGTCCAATGAATACCCAAAGATGAGTATTTATCGATATGACTTGGCTGCTCGAAAGCACTTTTTTGTTCAGAACTATTACGGTTCACCCTGGTTACTTTCAGTCTCTCACCAAGCTGATAAGATTCTGTATCAGCGAAATACCCAAACCCAATCCTCATTAGTGTTATTAAAGCCTTGAGTTTTAACTCAAGGCTTTAATCGTAGACTACCTTTCGCTGCAAAAAACATTGAAAAGGCGGCACATGAAGCTTCTTTCTGAAGTGTCTTCGCCGTCATTACCAGTGCCAGGCTCATCAGCTTGCAACATAAGTGGGTTAGCCGAGGTGTAAGATGTACTATTGTGAGTTAGCCCGTAGTTAAGGCCAATGAATAAAATTAGAACTAAAGCAAATAGTGATTTCATTATATTTCTCCTTCAGCGTTATTGCCGTTATTCAACTTTTTGAGTCCAAAATGGGACGGGTAGAAGCTTAAAATGGTCCGCGCCTATTAGCTAGTGGGGTTGCTTAATGTTTAGTTAATGGAAAGTTAAGCAGCAATAAAGTACCTGACTGATAGATAAAGCGACATGGCTAGAAGCACCGCAGGTTTATCTTTTTGGGGTTTTAGGGTATTTTACAGCGCTCAGATTACAGCGCTCAGAATGACACTAAAAACTGCTGATTTGATTTTATGTCATATAACGAGCGGTGTTATTTACTGAGGTGGTTGTTGTTACAGCTGGAAATGGCTCTTACTATGTGCTAAAAAGTCTGTGACAATTGACCTCTTACCAGTTACAAGAATTCTTAAATTATGGGGATAGCTGATGGTTTCAACAGCTAAGGCGTTAACGCCAGCTGCTTTTGCAGAACAATATATCGTTGAATCAATTTGGAACGGCAAGTTTGCTGCCGGCACTATTTTGCCTGCAGAGCGTGAGCTGGCAGAGATTATTGGGGTGACACGTACGACATTACGTGAAGTCTTACAACGTTTGGCACGTGATGGCTGGTTGACGATCCAGCACGGAAAGCCGACTAAAGTAAATGATATCTGGCAGTCAGCTACTCTTAATGTTCTGGATACCTTGATTACCTTAGATGATGAGGGCTCCATGAAACTAGCCGATGATCTTTTACAGGCTAGAACCTCAATTGCCAGTATTTTCTTACGCCAGGCAGTAAAAAACAATCCTGAGAAGTTGTTGGAAGTATTAAAAGAATTGGATGATGTCAGTAATGATGCTGATGGATACATTGATTTCGACTGGCACTTCCATCATTCTGCAACCCGCGCCTCCGGAAACCCAATTTATACATTAATGCTAAATGGTTTCGAAGCTATATATTATAAACTCGGTCGTTTTTATTTTGGTTGGGAGCAAACGCGAAAGCTGGCGTATCAATATTATAAAGATCTTGAAGTGGCAATTGGTCAGGGCGACGCTGACAAGGTGGTTAAAATCCTTTGGGATTATGGTCATGAAAGTGGCGAGCTTTGGAATAAAGCCAAATCAGAGTTAAAAAGTTTCAGTGAGTTGGGCGTATAAATTACTGGTAAGTCCACTTGCATAAAACCACTATTAAAGAGTAGGATTGGGGTAATTCTGCATATAAACAAAACGAATAACGGCCTTATAAGCCGTTTATACCGAATGGGAGTTAAGAGATGAAAAAAGCTTTATACGGAGTCGCGCTGATGAGCAGCATGATTTTGACGGCTTGTACTGACGGTCCAGAAGAACCAAAAATTCCGGGTACTGGTGACGGTAGCACTAAACTCGTTGCACCAGTATTCGCGCCGGGTGACGGTGAGTTACCAATTCCTAATGATTTGCTGTTTAACGGCACAGCTGATTTAACTCTTAACATCCCAACCGATGATCCAACTGATATGTCTGATCCGCAAAATGCGATCAATGCATTGGACGGTTGGTCAACTCATGCTCCTTTTAGCATTGAGTTCCGTGGTGCAATAGACGGTTCAACCGTTGTACCCGGTCAAACCGTTCGGTTATTTAAAGTCTCAGTTAATCGCCCAGAAGCTATTCCTGGTACAGGTATTCCAGCTCCGACAGGCCCTGTGACTGGTGTTGAAGCTGAGTTAGCGGCGGGCGTAGACTTCGTTGCTGTCCCAGCAAGTTCAACTTCTGTTGGCGTTATACCGCTGAAGCCTCTAGAGCCACAGGCCAGCTATATGGTTGTAGTCACCAACGGTATTTTGGATGCTAATGGCAATGCAGTGATTTCTGACGCACAATTCTCAGTTGTAAAGTCACCAGACCCCATTCCTGAAGGTAGCGCCACAGCAGGTTTAGAGCCCGTACGTCAATTAACGCAGACAATGTTAGCGGCATCCACTAGTGCTGGCATTGATCGTGATGATGTTGTTCTAACTTATCAGTTTACGGTGCAATCAGTAGCAAACGCGCTAGTAACAGCGAATAATGCCTATGTGCAGGCTGCGGCTGATGCCGGTTTGCGACCTGCATCCAGCTTTTCAAGCTTGATGACTGATACCACACCCTTCACTGGTATTGGGGCAGCTAATCTTTATAAAGGTGAGGTGACATTACCTTACTTGTTAACAGCACCTACCGCTGGAAACCCTACCTCAGTACTTGATAATTCCTGGGTTGGTGCACAGCAAATTCCAACACCACAAGGCCCAATAGCTAACCCATTAGCTGGTGCGCCAATTACTTATGCAAACCCTCTGGCGCAAAAAACGGGTGACGAAATTGTTCCGCTATTGGTTTCAGTACCTAAAGATCCAAACTGTTCGAAACCTTACCCTGTAATGATTTTCCAGCATGGCATTACCAGCAATCGTACAGCGATGCTTGGCATAGCGGACACTATGGCCAGTACTTGTACTGCGGTAGTTGCTATGGACTTACCATTACACGGTATAGGTTCAAATAACCAAGTACATCAAGGGCTTCAGCTAGCAAGTGGCGGCGCAATAGGTATTTTTGAAGGGTACAGCGCAGGAGATGTGCGCGAACGTACTTTTGGTGTTGACTATATTGATAACGCTACTTCGGCACCAGGTCCTGATGGTCAAGCTGACCCATCGGGTGCTCATACTATTAACTTGACCAACTTGGTGGTTTCTCGAGATAACTTACGTCAAGCCGTACTCGATTTACTGGTTCTTGAAGAAGCTATTCCTGCAATGGATATTGATGGTGATACACAGCCCGACTTTGATCCTGACAATGTAAGCTTCATGGGTCATTCTTTAGGCGGAATTGCAGGTTCAAAGTATATTGGCCTATCAGACAAAGTAAAAGTCAGTGTGCAAGCGACTACTTCCGGAAGTATAGCTCAAATGTTAGATGGTTCGGCTTCATTCAGTCCTCGTATTCGTGCAGGATTAGCCGCAGCATCAGGTGTTCCTGCAGATGACCCATCTTTTGAGTCAGCGGTTTTGAAGCCATTTTTGTTTGCAGCGCAAACTGTGGTTGATTCAGGCGACCCGGTAAACTATGCAGTGTTAGCACGTGCTTTAGATATTCCAACACTGGCACTTCAAGTTCAAAATGACCAAGTTGTACCAAATCAAGTTGCTGGTGCACCATTAGCTGGTAGCATCCCTCATGCTGCGTTATTTGGTTTACCTACGCTAACCGAGTCGACTGCAACTGATAGGGCATTCTTAAAGTTTGTGTCAGGCGACCATGCTTCGCCTCTTAGCCCAGCAGCTGATGCGGCGGTAACAGTTTCAATGCAAACTGCGATTGCTAACTTCATAGCTTCAGGTGGCACTCAGGTTGTGGTATCTGACCCTAGCTTGGTGGAGCCCTAAGTATTATAGTTATACAGACTTACATTAAAGCCCTCATAAGAGGGCTTTTTTGTGCCTATAACAAAACTGCTAAAACCGAATGGTCATTAAAAGGTAACTGTTATACCTTTAGCCAAGTCGGTGTTAAAATAGCCAACTATTTTGTGCTGAAAGCCATTAAGGCCTTGGCAGTTTTAGAAGTGACAGTCTGACATTCGGAGAATGACTTGGAATTTTTAAGTGAATACGGTTTATTTTTATTGAAAACAGCTACCGTTGCGGTGGTCATCATCATTATTATCAGCATGTTGATTAGCGCAGGTCAAAGACAGCGCTCGACAAGCAAGGGTGATATTAAGGTGGTTAACCTTGGCGAGACGATTAAAGACAATAGTCAATCCATAAAAAATGAAATTCTGACTAATGCTGAGTATAAGCAACTTCTTAAGGAAGAGAAGGAACGTGATAAACAGCAAGAAAAAGAAGCAAAGCAGAAACTAAAGCAGGCTAAAAAGGATGTTAATAGGGCTTCAAGCGCGCCAGTAGTTGCCGTTGAGGCTTCTGGTGATGAGGCTGGGTCTGAAGACGCGGTTGTTGCAGATGAAAGCTTATCCGATAGCCCTCAAAGAATGTATGTTATTGATTTTGATGGGGATATACATGCGTCGGGTGTGGATTCCCTGCGTGAAGAAATCACAGCGATTCTTGCTACTGCCAACCAAAATGATCAGGTTTTGGTGCGCCTCGAGAGCCCTGGGGGCTTGGTGCATAGTTATGGTCTCGCTGCATCACAGCTAAAACGTGTGCGTGATGCTGGTTTAAAGCTGACTATTTCTGTGGATGAAGTTGCCGCTAGCGGTGGCTATATGATGGCCTGTGTCGCTGATGAGTTGGTTGCTGCACCTTTTGCAGTGCTAGGTTCCATTGGCGTAGTTGCTGAAATTCCAAACTTTAATCGTTTATTGCAAAAAGCGAATATAGATTATGAGCAACATACCGCCGGTCAATACAAGCGCACCTTAACCATGTTTGGTCAAAACACAAGTGTAGCGCGTGAGAAATTTAAACAAGAGCTTGATGAAACGCACCAACTGTTTAAAACCTTTATTCACGAAAATCGTCCTGACCTTGATTTAGATAAGGTCGCAACGGGCGAGCACTGGTATGGTCGACAAGCACTTGAGCTTGGACTTGTTGATACGATTCAAACTAGTGATGATGTGATTCTAGATGCGCTTAAGTCGATGGATGTCTATTCAATTAAATACGATATTCGCAAACCTCTAACTGAACGTTTATCGCTCAATCTGTATCAGGCAATGGACAAGTTTGTTCTGCGTTGGATACAACGTTCTTCACAAAGCAATATCTTTAAATAAGCCATACTTCTTTTATATGGAATTTGAATTCTGGGACAACTGTTGGCAGCGTGAGTCTCAGCCGTTTCACTTGGCTGAGGCGCACACCTTTTTAGTTACCTATGTGCAGCAGTATTTTTCCAAGGATGAAAAAATCTTAGTACCGCTTTCCGGCAAGTCCCTGGATTTAGTGTTTCTGTCTGAGCAAGGCTATTATCCGGTCGGTATTGAGTTTAACCCCAAAGCAGTCAATCGATTTATTCAAGAAAACCAACTGGAATTTGCTTCGCAATCTTTTTCTGCCCCCAAAGATCACCAATTAGTTTGTTATCATAATGACACTATGGAAGTGTGGTTGGCGGATTTTTTCGAAGTTACGCAAGATCATATAGGAAGCTTTAAGCAGGTCTATGACAGAGCGGCATTCATTGCGTTGCCAGAAAGTATGCGGCAACCTTATGCCAGGCATTTGAATAGCTTGTTGGCAGAGAATGCGACTATCCTTCTGGTCACCATGGACTATCAGCCTGATGAGATGTCAGGGCCCCCATTTCTCGTCACTTCGAATGAAATCAAACAGCAGTTTCCAGAAGGGAAAGTTGAAGAGCTTTGTCGCTGTAGCCTGTTAGACAGTCACCCACGCTGGAAAGAACTTGAGTTAAGTCGTTTAGACGAAGTGTTATACAAAATTACTTTTTAATGATTATGAAAAATACTACCCCTTACGGACTTTGGCAGTCACCCATCTCTCCCGAAATGTTAGCCAGCAAATCAACACGCTATGGCCAGATGCAGTATATCAACGATGCTGTTTATTGGCTGGAGTCACGGCCGCACGAACAAGGCCGTGGCGTCATAGTGCGCTCTCAAAATGGTAAGAGAGAGGATGTGACACCAGAGGGTTTTAATGTGCGTACTCGCGTACACGAATATGCCGGTGGTGATTTCTGGGGTAGGGGTGAGCATTTACTTTTCGCCGATGATGCTAATCAACAGCTGTGTCTGCAAAACCTGACCACAAACAGCGTTGAGTTTATTACTCCTGAGCCACCAGTAAAACGTAGCTTGCGTTACTGTGATGGCGAAGTAGCGCCTAACATGGCTTATACCGTCTGTGTACATGAACGACATGAAGCAGATGAAGTTATCAATGAATTAGTTGTGATTTCACTGTTAGCACCTTACACCAAGCAGATTATTGCACAGGGATATGATTTTTATTCCAATCCACGCATCAGTCCCGACGGCAAACAGTTGTGCTGGATTAGCTGGAATCACCCGAACATGCCATGGGATGAAACCGAGCTGTGGCTGGCCGATATTTCTGCATCTGGCGAGATTGCTAATCAGCGCAAAGTAGCTGGTGGCAACAATGTTTCGGTTTACCATCCTTTCTGGTCGGTAGACAACCAGCTGTACTACGTAGCTGATCCAGAGGGCTGGTGGCACATTTATTGCTTGGAGAATCCACATGAGCCTGTCCATCAAAAACTGGAGATGGAGTTTGGCTTGCCGCAATGGGTCTTTGGTTGTCGCACGGTGCAGTGGCTCAATGACAAGTCGTTGGTTGCTATTGGCACCAGGCAAGGCCAGCAGGCGCTGTATCAAATCAATCTGGAAGATGGTGCTGTCGAGCTGTTTAGTGACCAATGGACGGCGTTTAATGGGCAGATGGTTACTGGCGGTGATGCGCTGTATTTTATGGCAGCCAATCCGCAGACTGGAGAAGCGGTTTATCAGGTAAATATGCACAGTCGTAAAGCTGAGCAGTTGACTGACAGTGATAGTGATCAGCTTTCAGAATATCTCTCAGTGCCGAAGCATATCGAATTTCCAACTACGGGTGATCAAAAGGCTTACGGCTATTTTTATCCGCCAAAGAACCCAGAGTACCAGGCACGGAAAGAAGAAAAGCCACCCTTGATTGTGCTGAGCCATGGTGGACCAACAGGCATGACCGATAACGGTTTAAATCTGACCATTCAATATTGGACCAGCCGCGGCTTTGCAGTAGCAGATGTCAATTATCGTGGCAGCACCGGCTATGGTCGTGCTTATCGGGATAGCCTGAAAGGACAATGGGGAATTCTGGATGTCGATGACTGCATTGCCATGGGACAGTATCTGGCAAAGCAAGGTTTGGTAGATGGTTCAAGAATGGCGATTAGGGGAGGCTCAGCAGGCGGATATACGACTTTATGTGCGCTAACCTTCCATGATGTCTTCAAAGCCGGTATGAGTCGCTATGGCGTTGCCGAGCTGGTTTCACTGTCGCAGGACAGTCATAAGTTCGAAATCCGCTACCTGGACTCTGTTGTGGGACCTTATCCAGAGTGTTCAGACTTGTATCATCAACGTTCTCCGGTTAACCATACAGAGTTACTATCCTGTCCGATCCTGATACTGCAGGGGCTGGAAGATAAAGTAGTCCCTCCAAATCAGGCAGAGGCTATGGTGAAGGCGCTTGAAGAGAAAGGCTTGCCTTATGAGTACATCACCTTTGAAGGGGAAGGGCATGGTTTCAGAAAGCCTGAAACTATCATTAAAGCCTTTACTGCTGAGCTTCAGTTTTATCAGAAGTATCTGCTTTAATAATTAGGAAAAGATAGTTACTGAGTCTCGTGGGGGACTGACGAGGTTTGGTCAATTTCAAGATCATAGAATAGAGTGAAATAGCCATCCTCGGGCTCAAGTAGCAAGTCGACACTTAAGAGAAATTGTAGCGGTGAATCTTCGGTGTAAACAGTTTGCACGGATAGCTCAAACGTTCCTTCTCGGTCTTTATCCTGCAAAAAAGGGTGTTTTTGTAGCGCTCTGAACTGCTCGACTCCTTCTTCATCAAGTCGATACCAGCTAATATGCTCAACACTGTCGTCCTTGAACCAGTGTTTAACAGTCCTTATCTTTTCTTCCTCAAGCTTCTCCAGAGATAAGTATTGGTCAATGTAAGTTTCAGTGTCCTTGTAGCTATATGTGAGTTGGTTGGCCTCTATAACGTTAGTTTTGGTATTGCTACGAACTCTGACACGAAGCTCTTCAGGATTAAGCCGAATAAAATCTTCCTCATCAAAACTCGACATTTTAAGCATAGTGGATAAAGGCACATTAGAGCATGCCTGTACTAACACAATGATAAGTAGGGTTATCAGAAAGATGGGGAGAATTCGCTTCATTACTAGAGTGTAATCCTTTTTATCTAAAACCCATATAAAAAGAGGCGGTAAAGGCCGCCTCTAAATATTTTGTATGATTAATTAATCATCAAACTCGGTATGAACTTTGGCATGATTATAAACATCTTTGTCCAGCTCATTTTCACTTTTGGCAACGATAACACTGACTGCGGCGTCACCAGTAATATTGACTGCGGTACGCGTCATATCGAGTAGTCGGTCAATACCCAGGATCATACCAATCGCTTCGACAGGTAGGTTAACTTGTGTCAGTACGCCTGAAAGCATAATAAGGCCTACACTAGGCACGCCTGCAGTTCCTACTGATGCAAGTGTTGCGGTTAGAACCACAGTCAGTAACTGCGCCATACTCAAATCGACACTGTAAGCCTGGGCAATAAACAGGGTTGCGATACCCTGCATAATAGCGGTGCCATCCATATTGATGGTTGCACCAAGCGGTAAGGTGAAGGAATAAGTATTGCGGTGCACGCCAAGGTTTTTCTCTACACAACGCATGGTAACCGGCAGGGTGGCATTACTGCTGGAAGTACCAAAGGCGGTAAGCATCGCTGGCCACATTCCCTTGAAAAAATTAATGGGGTTGAGACGGGCAAGGACAGTAATTAAAACACCGTAAGTTATTAAAGCATGAAGAATTAAGCCACCTATAACTAGAGCAAAGTATGCACCAAGTGAGCCGGCAATTTTGTCGAAAGGGAACTCGGCGAAGGTTTTTGCGATGAGAAAGAAAACCCCATAAGGCGCGAAGCGCATAATGATATTGACCAGCTCCATTACCACTTTATTCATATCATTAAACCAATTCCCTATACGCTTTCCTTTTTCACCAGCCATGGTGATGGCTAAGCCGATCAGGATAGCAAATACAATAATTTGCAGCATCTTTTCGCTGACCATTGCTATAAAAGGATTGGTGGGAATAATATCAATCAAAACTTGAGTTAATGGTGGCTTATCACTCGCATCAAAGTTGGCGTCACCAATATCCATGCCAACACCGGGTTTAAATATTGAAGCCAGTGACAAAGCACCGATTAAAGCAATTGAGGTGGTAAGTAGATAAAGGCCAATAGATTTCAAACTGAGCTTTCCCAGCTTTGAAGGGTCAGCCAGCGAGCTAACACCGCATACCAGTGACACCAATACCAGCGGAACCATTAGCATTTTCAAGGCATTGATAAACCAGCTTCCGCCAACATGAAAGATCCCATTCACGAAGTAAGTATAGGCCCAGCTATCATTTTGGATAGCAGAGCAAGCTTCTTTAGAAATACCCTTTGCGCATTGATAGTCGCCAAACTGCAGAAAGAGTACGCCAACCAGCGCACCAGCAACCATAAAGATCAGGATCTTTAAACTAAGATTCATAATTATTAGCCCCATTTTCGAATAATGGAACTCTAAGCGATTGACATAAAAACTGCAAATTTAGTGTTGACTGCTTATGATTACAGGTGTAATCTTTGTTGTGGATTACAGGTGTAATCATAAATAACACAGACTGATGTGAGTAAATCTTGTCGATCAGAGTGAGTGAAGCAGAAAAGAATGTAATGGATATTCTGTGGCAGGAATCTCCATTAACCAGTACCGAAGTGGTTGAAAGACTTCAATCACAGGACTGGAGTGAAAAGACGGTTAAAACCTTTCTAAATCGTTTGGTTAAGAAGGGAGTTGTGACTTTCCAGAAAGACGGTCGTCGCTATCTGTATTCTCCCGCCATAGAGCGTGATGAGTTCCTGGCTGACGAAAGCGAGAGCTTTCTGGATAAAATGTTTAAGGGCAATATGAAAGAATTGCTTGCTACTTTCGTTGATAATAAACAGTTATCGAAAGATGAGCTGGATTATTTAAAAGGCTTGCTCAATGACAAGGAGAGTAGCGATGTTAAGTGATCTTAAAATGAACGGTTGGCTGGATGCTTTCTGGCATTTTAATCTTGATTTAAGTGTTATTGTCCTGACTGTTCTTGTCGTGCGATTTTTTATCAGAAAAACCACTAAAAGTTATAACTCGTACCTGCTTTGGTTAGCCATTCCTGTTGGCTTTGTGGTTGCCAAGATTATTGCTTCGATTGATTTTAGTAGTGCTAACTCTGATTATATCGGTCAGGCGGTATCTGTCATGATAGCCAAGCCTGTAGAAACGTTACAGAATTACTGGTGGCTTGGTGCCTTCTGGTTATCAGGTACAACGTTATTATTATTGAGGCTGATTATTCAGCACATAGAACTGAGAAAAGACTTAAAAAACATAGAAAGACCAATCAGTGAATTGCCTGGTTTTAATTTAATAAGAAGAAGTCGATATCAGGTTATTGCCGTTGACCACAAAGAAATGTCTCCGGCTGTTTATGGCTTTATCAAGCCAACAATTTATTTCCCAATCCACGTTGCAAAGCAATTATCGGTGCAACAAATACAGCTCATTATTGAGCACGAAGAACAGCATATTAAACAGAAGCACTTATGGTTGAACCTGCTATGGGATGTTCTCGTCTGCATTGGCTGGTTTAATCCGCTTATTTATATCGCCCGAAAGAATTTCAGGCATGACCAAGAGCTATTCTGTGATTATCTGGTACTGAATAAAGGTAATCAGACACGAACTAAAGATTATGGTCATGCGCTTCTATCAACAGTTTCTGCCACTCACTCTGTAAGTCTACTTTGCTCATGGAAGGTTTTTAACCAACTTGAGGAAAGAATTATGAATATCACAGACCCGTTAAACAAAACCGGCAAGATAGTGATGACATTAGGCGCTGCCTTTGTTCTAAGCTGTTGTGCCGTCTATGCAGCCAATAAGGAGCCCAAAGAAGAGCGTGTTGTAACCACCGAAAATATAGTCATTGATGATGAAGGTAAAAAGAAAGTAGTTATCGAATTCAGTGAAGGGGATGGTGTCACTTACATCCAGGAAAATGATCAATATTACATTTTGGAAGGTGATGACAAACGCCCAATGACTGTAGCGGAACGCAAAGAGTTTGAACAAAAGCATGAAGAAGCTCAAAAGCACTTGCACATGACAGAGCAAGAGTTAGTAATAATCGAAAAAGAGTTGGAAAATGCTCATCGCGTATTAGTACTTCATGAAGATGAACTTCAAGATATTGAGATTGAAATAGAAAATGCTCATAAAACTCTAGCCGAAGCTCAACGTGAAATCGAAGTTGAGTTTGAAAGAGGAAACATTTCCAAGGAAGAAATGGAACAAGCTAGAGAAGCTATCATGAAAGCTAAAGAAGAGATGTCTAGCGACAAGATGAAAAAGAGCATCCGTGTTGATATGGAGCGAGCAAGAGCCGATATGGAAAAAGCTCGTGCCGATATAGAAAAGCAGCGTCAAGAAATCATCATCATGAGACATGACGCAGACAAAGATGGCTCGGCAAAAGTGATCACTATTGATGAACGGCATATTTCCGACTCATCGGGTACCCAAAAACATGTCATCAAATGGCAGGATGATAGTGGCAAAACTTTCACCGCCGAGGATGGTAACTATTTTATTGAAGAAAATGGTTCCAAAAGGACAATGACAAAAGAGGAAAAAGCTGAATTTGAAAAGAAAATTCAATTCATTCCAGAGCCTCAAATACCAGTTAAACCTCCTCAACCTAAACAGCCTGAGACAGTTAATAAGGTTGGTTTTACCAAAGCCCCTAAGGCTCCACAATATCCGAAAGTAGCAGTAGAGAATGGGATCGAAGGTCATGTGGTTTTTAAGTTTGATGTCGATCAAAAAGGAAAGCCTTTAAATATTAAAGTGCATGAATCGGTTCCTAAAGGCATCTTTGATGAGGTTGCTTTGAATGCATTCCAGGAGTGGGAGTTTGGGGAGAATAAGCAAACCCAAAACCTGCAATATAAACTGGACTTCAAACTCCAATAAGTTCTTGTTTCAAGCAATAAAAAGCCCGCAAAACGCGGGCTTTTTTATGTTTTTATTTTTTAAATCATTTGAAATGGATAAACTGATCCAAGGTTTAAGATTTTGGTTAGTTCATCCAGAGCCATGCGTGATTCGTTGAGCAGGCTTGGATCGGCCAAGTCATCTTCGGTGAGTGTATCGCGATAATGCTTTTCAACCCACGCATTCAGCGTCGCGAACAGATCGTCATTCATAATGACATTCTGATTCATGGCGCTGACTTCTGTTTCATTCAACACGATACGCTGACGCAAACAGGCTGGACCGCCACCGTTTTGCATGGATTGTTTTACATCAAAAATTTTCACTTCTGTAATCGGCGTATCCTGATCGACTAACCAATCCAGGTATTCTTTAACCGCAGGAACGGACTCACATTCTCCTGGTGCGATAATCGCCATCTTGCCATCCGGCAGCGTGACTAGCTGGCTGTTGAATAAATAAGACTTAACCGCATCTTCAACTGAGACGTCATTGTTACCCACTTCAACCACATGGAACTCTTCGCCATCGAATGCACGTTCAAGATCAGTGTAAACCTGCATCTGATTTAAGAAGGCTTTCTGGTGGGCGAACAATACATTGCCATTGCCCACGGAAATCACATCATTGTGGAATACGCCTTTATCAATCACATGCGGGTTTTGTTGAGCGAACACCACATTGTCGCTGTCTAACATGTGTAGGCGGGCAACAGCTTGAGAAGCTTCATAGGTTTGGCGTGCTGGGAATTTATGGGGTGCTGGCTTGCTGTCATCAAATGCATATTTACCATAAACGAAGAAGTGTAGGCCCTTTTTGCCATAACCCTTATCGCTATTTACATCCACGAAGCGGGTATGGTTGGCTGCGCCTTCATCACCAAAATGATCACCCATTGGTAGAGCAGGGTGGTGAACAAAATGGTTCTCGTCTTTGAACATGGCCTGCAAAATACGGCCTGTGGTTGAGTGTTCAATCGAACGATGGAATTTATTGGCCAGATTAGCTGGCGTGAAATGAACCTTTTCATCAGCGGTATCGCTTGATGGTGCCATGGTGCAGGCATTGGCTGTCCACATGCTTGAAGCGGAGCTACAGGCTGCCAGTACTTTAGGTGCCTGCTTGGTGGCTTTGATGATGACTTGAGTGTCAGTGCCGGTAAAGCCTAAACGACGCAGCGTAGCGACGTCTGGGCGCTCCATTGGCGCTATTACGCCTTGCTTTAGACCTAAGTCATGCAGAGCCTTCATCTTTTGTAGGCCCTGTTTGGCCGCCTCTTTGGGTTTAGCGATTAGATTAGAATTTGAAGTTGAGGCGACATTACCCACCGATAAACCAGCATAGTTATGGGTTGGGCCAACCAGTCCATCAAAATTAAATTCGTATGCCATATTTTTATTGGTGCTCATTATAGAGTTACTCCAGGCGTTAATGTTTCCGGCATGACACATTCAGGATTTTCAATCGAAGCTACCGGGAACGCGCAGTAGTCCGCAGCATAATAAGCGCTAGGACGATGATTACCCGAGTTACCGATACCGCCAAATGGCGCGGCGCTTGATGCACCGGTTAATTGGTTATTCCAGTTAACGATACCGGCACGAATGCGACGATAGAATGTGTCGTACTGTGTTTGGTCATCGCTGAATAAACCGGCTGATAGACCGAAGCGCGTATTATTGGCTTCGGCAATCGCACTTTCGAAATCGTCGTAGCGATAGACTTGAAGTATCGGGCCGAAGAACTCCTCATCTTCATGCACAACATCAGTGACATCCAACAATGCCGGACTGACAAAGCCTGTGCCTGGTTTTAAGTGTTCCATTTTGACTAAGGCCTTTGCCCCTTTGTCGAGCATGTTTTGTTGCGCGCGGACTAAATCTTTGGCGGCTTTTTCTGACACTACAGGGCCCATAAATGGTTTATTCTCATCATTGTAATGACTAACCCGAATGTGATTAACCGCTTCTGTGAGCATCTCGATAAACTGATCGCCTTGTCCAGTTTTTGGCACGAATAAACGACGGGCGCAGGTACAGCGTTGTCCAGCAGAAATGTAGGCCGATTGAATGGTGTGGTAAACCGCAGCTTTTAAGTCTTTAACATCCCCCAGAATGAGTGGATTGTTACCACCCATCTCCAAAGCTAAAACCTTGCCTGGCTGGCCACCTAACTGTTTATGCAATAAGTTGCCTACGGTTTCGCTACCAGTAAATAGAAGACCATCGATATGCTTACTGCTGGCTAGTGCTATTCCTGTATTTACTTCACCTTGCACCAAGTTTAAAACACCTTCCGGTAAGCCTGCTTTTTGCCATAACTTGACGGTTAGCTCGGCAACTGCTGGGGTTAACTCACTTGGTTTAAATACAATAGTGTTACCAGCAATCAGCGCTGGAACAATGTGGCCATTCGGTAAATGGCCTGGGAAATTATAGGGGCCAAAGACTGCTAAAACACCGTGAGGTTTATGGCGAGTAGCAGCGATACCAGCGCCCATTTCAGCTTCTTTAACACCAGTACGCTCATGATAGGCGCGAATCGAAATATCAATTTTACCGGCCATAGCGCCAGCTTCAGTTAAAGTTTCCCAATAAGGTTTGCCGGTTTCCTGAGCAATCAGTTCAGCCAATTGTTCTTTATGATCTTTTAATTGCTGCTCAAAGTTTTTAATGATTTCTATTCGCTGCTCAAGGGTTTGTTGGCTCCAATCCCAACCGGCTTTTTGTGCTGCTGCAATGGCTTTATCCACTTGCCCTTCAGTCGCAGCGTTAGCTTGCCAGATCACCTCACCATTGGCGGGGTTAATTGAGCTAAAGCTGTCGCCCTGACCAGCGATCCATTGATTGTTGATCATTAAATTCTTATGAGACATATCTTAAGACACCTCTTGAGACTGAGTAAAACTGCTATGAATGGGTTTAACGTTTATTGCGTAAGCTTGCTGCACGTACCGTGTCGCCTTCTTTGACTTCTAGTCGGTCGAGAACATCCTGACTGACGATAAGTTCATCGGTATCAATGCGTGTGTCGAAAACCGTTGTTCTGAACTCTTGAAGGCGACGATTACTGATCATGATAGCTTCAGTGTCGCCTTCCGGCTCTCCAACTTTAATCGGAACCAGGCGACTGGCTCGATAGGTCTTAATTTGATCTTTTGGTACTTCAATAGTGGGGCCGGCATCAAAAATATCGACATAATTTTGATAGCGGAAGCCTTCACGTTTTAACATGGCTAATGCGGGCCGAGTATCTGGATGTACTTGACCAATCACTTGTCTGGCATCACCCGACAGCATATCCACATAAATCGGATGTTGCGGCATAAGCTCAGCAATAAATTGATTACTACCTAAGCCACTGATGGCATCAGCTTTGGCAAAATCCATGGTGAAAAAACGACGGCCTAGAGATTCCCAGAACGGTGAGAGACCTTGCTCATCACTAAAGCCACGCATCTCGGCAATGACTTTATCAGCAAAGCGCTGAGGAAAATCTGCCATGAACAGAAAGCGAGACTTGGCTAACAGACGACCATTGATACCACCGCGGTAGTCTGGGGAAAGGTAGAGGGTGGCAATTTCTGTGGTGCCAGTGTAGTCGTTACACAAGACCAGGATTTTGTGTTTGTTATAGATACCCAAATCGCGACTGGTGTTGACTACAGTGCTTAATTTATAGGTATAAAACGCTTCGTCCATGCCGACAGCTGCGACCAATGCGCAGGTACCGACCACTTTGCCAGATACGTCATCTTCCAGTACGAAAAAGTAGTACTCAGGCCCAGGTTCAACAATATCGCGGCTAAAGGCATCCACTGAGTTCTTAATCTTGTCCTCGATACGAACGGGGTCATTCGGCAGTGTTGTTAGGCCGGTTCCAGCGCTGGCTGCTAGTGCCAAAATGTCTTGTAAATCAGTATGTTGAGCTGGTCTGATAACCATGATTGAAAGTCCTGAATTCTTGAAAATGTATCTTTAACTAGTGACACTCGCGTCTAAGCGGTTGATGATAATAGGAAATCTCACCACAGAAAGGAAGTGTCAGATTGTAATATAAGAGACTTGTACGACCTGTCAGCCCTTTGAAATCAAGTAAAAATTGAGTTAAAGACAGGTGTAGGGGTGGAATTTTAGCAGAAAAAAGGACATGATACCGACCTATTTCAATCGACTCATATTTGCAGGGATCCTGGGAATTGAACCAATAAGGTCAAGAGATCCAAGCCCTGTTACAAGCTAAGGTGTTTTATGTCTGATAAATCTGCACATTCAAATTATACTCGCGCGACCTTTGATGAGGTGATGGTGCCTAACTACAACCCAGCGACTATCATTCCGGAGCGTGGCGATGGTTCGCGTGTCTGGGACCAAGACGGCAATGATTATGTGGATTTTGCTGGTGGTATTGCGGTAACCGCCTTGGGTCATAATCATCCTGCGTTAGTTAAAGCACTTAAAGACCAGGCCGATAAGATTTGGCATTTGAGTAATGTTTTCACCAACAAACCAGCGTTGGAACTGGCAGACAAACTGACCAAAGCAACCTTTGCCGATAAAGTCTTTTTTGCTAACTCTGGCGGCGAAGCCAACGAAGCGGCATTTAAATTAGTACGTAAATATGCAAATGATAAATTTGGCCCCGAAAAAAACGAAATTATTTCATTCAAACAGTCCTTCCATGGTCGTACCTTATTTACCGTCTGTGTCGGCGGTCAACCGAAATACACCGAAGGGTTTGAGCCACTACCAGGCGGTATTTCACATGCGGAATACAACAACCTGCAATCGTTAGAAGCGATTATTTCAGACAAAACCTGTGCGGTTGTGATGGAGCCAGTGCAAGGCGAGGGCGGTATCGTCCCAGCAACGGCTGAGTTCGTTAAAGGTGTGCGTGCGCTGTGCGACAAACACAATGCATTGCTAGTGTTTGATGAAGTGCAAACCGGCGTGGGTCGTACGGGTCAGTTGTATGCTTACATGGGCATGGGTGTGACTCCAGACATTCTTACTACCGCTAAAGCAATGGGTGGCGGCTTCCCAATTGGCGCCATGCTTACTACTGATAAAATTGCAGCCAGTTTTGTGCCGGGTACACACGGCAGTACTTACGGCGGTAACCCGTTAGGTTGTGCCGTATCCAATGCGGTATTCGACACCATTAACACACCTGAAATGTTGCAATCAGTACTCGATAAATCAGCCAAAATCGTTGCCCGCCTTGAAGAAATCGGCAAGAAATACGACGTCTTCTCAAGTGTGCGTGGCCGCGGTTTATTGTTAGGTGCAGTGCTGAATGAAAAATGGCAAGGCAAAGCCCGTCAATTCATCGAAGCCGGTTGGCAGCATGGTGTCATGGTCTTAGTAGCAGGCATGAACGTAGTACGTTTAGCGCCAGCACTGAACATCACCGACGAAGAAATTGAAGATGGTCTAAACCGGTTTGAAAAAGCAGTCGCCTCAATTGCTTAATTAGGAAGTTCTACAGACAAATCTCCAAAGACAAGGCCCCGCACAGTCGGGGCTTTTTTGTGGAAGATGGTTTAATGTTCTGATTTCTGTCATCCCGCGGCTAGACCGCGGGATCCAGTGACTTTCTTGATTTTAGGTTGCAAACCCTAATGTGTTACTTTGAGACTGATAGTCTGTTGCTTCAAGTAGTGAGATGTACTATTGGCATGTCCTTTTCTTATTCGATATTGCCTTTGCTTTTGTATTTCATTCCAATAATCGAATCCCAGTCTTATCAGAGAGTAAGTAAGTGTTTTGGATTACCTCCCCATTTTCGATGTCACTTTTAATAAAGCCTATTAGGCCATACTCATTCGAATGCAATAGCAATACAAAATTTCCATTGGGTTTAGTGTGAGCATTTCTAATAAGAATTTGCTTAGATGTAATTTTTTTTCCAAAGATGCTCACAGTTACTTCATCCAGAACAGTGAACTTTGTGCTTTCATAAACCCACTCCCCATCTAAACCTGAGGACTCCTTGTTCTTAGCAAAAATGAATAATCCATAAGAAGTGCACTGCCATACTTCGTCACTGCAATCGATGAAATTAAGCTCTACATGACCCAATGCAACTATTTCCGAATCAATATCAAAAACTATATGGTCCGACTGAGAATAAAAGTTACCTTCGAAGTATTCTGCATCTACTACATTTGTGTAAGTAAAACGTTTCTCGTGATGGTAGGCGCAAGCATTCGTAAAAATAGCTGTAATTAGAATTATTAGTGTTCTCATTTTACGATCTCTGTAATTATCCATTAGTATAGAAATACTCTCATTTTTACAATGCTATCAGTAACATACTGAGTAGTCAGTATGTTTCGGTTTCCAGTCTTCTTTAAGTATCCGGGGCAATAGTAACTTTAATAACTTGATCCCGATCAATAAAAAGCAAACTGATGAGTTGCTGGGTTGTAACCATTGATCCAGGTCAAGCTTTCATATCCTGGGTGGATTATCTTTGTTGCGTCTTAAACAAAGAAGGAATTCACCATGAAACAACTTATCAAATCAGCGACTGCGGTAGCGGTTGGCGCGGTATTATCTTTAACTGCTGTTGATGCGTTTGCACACAAAGAAGGCGATTTCATTTTGCGCCTCGGTGCGGCTCATGTTAGCCCTAATGATGACAGCTCTAATGTGTTGGGTGCTAATGATGGCGTTACCGTTGACTCAGCAACTGGAGTCGGCTTTAGTGGCACCTGGATGCTAAGCGATAATTGGGGTTTGGAAGTTTTAGCAGCCTTGCCATTCAAGCATGATATTAATGGTTCTGGCGATTTAGGGGGTTTGCCAATTGGTGAAACTAAACACTTACCACCTACTGTTTCGTTCCAGTATTATCCAGAGTTTGGCACTGATGATTTTAGTCCTTATTTTGGTCTTGGTGTTAACTACACTAAATTCTTTGATGAAAAAGCCTCGCCAGAGCTTAAAGCGGCATTAAGCACCAATGATGTTCAGCTTGAGCTTGATGATTCATTTGGTCTGGCAGGACAAGTAGGCGCCGATTGGAAAATCAGCGACAACTTCTACTTCAACACAGCAGTCTGGTATATCGATATTGATACTGAAGCTGATGTTAAAGTGAATGGTGCAGTAGCAACGACTGTTGATGTACAGATTAATCCATGGGTTGCTATGGTGGGTTTTGCCTGGCGGTTCTAGCACCCAAGGGGTAGAACCTTTGCCAATATTAGTTGAGAGTGGAATGCCGGTTTGACTTTGTGTCAGCCGGCATTTTTTTATACGTCATACCGTGATTTAACCACGGTATCCAGTGACTTTGATTCATTCCTTACCCCAATGTTTCGCTACTCAGCGAGTTCCTTTTCTTTGCACCACCGGCACTTCCTACGGTCGCTTTCCAAAGAAAAGAAACCAAAAGAAACGACACCCCGATATTGAGGCCACGCTTCGCGTGACTCCCTGCGCCACTCCCAAAATACTTAACGCACCAGAATTTACATCACATCCCTGTGCTGAAAATTCTTATCAAAATCATCCAAGATTTTGATTGCTATATTTTGTACGTGTCTTAGCTCAATATAAGGGGAGTTTTAAAGGTGCTACCTGTTTAATAATGCAGATTAGTTAGGTAGTTTGCTTTGTAATAAAGGCAATAAGACTGATAGGCGATTAAACCTAACCCGCATTTTTTATTTGTGTTTTCAATTGTGGCCAAACGTTTTCCAGCAGGGTTTGCTGTGCTTTTGCATTGGGGTGAATGCCGTCTTCCTGCATCAACTCATCAACCCCACCGACGTTTTCCAAAAATACAGGAACCAATTTCACCTTTTTTTCATTGGCTAGCTGGGCATAATTGTTAAAGAACGCTTGTGCATAACGTTGGCCGTAGTTGGGTGGGATTTGGATTCCTAACAACAGGACTTCAGCACCTGAACGTTTGCTGGTGTCGATGAGTTTAGCGAGGTTGCGTTTGATGGCTGTTGGGGATGTACCACGCAGTGCGTCGTTGCCGCCAAGTTCTATGATGACAATCTCAGGAGCATGTTGCTTAAGTAGTGTCGGTAAGCGAAGTAATCCTTGAGTGGTGGTGTCGCCACTGATGCTGCCGTTAATGACGGTATGGGGGTAGCCTTCTTGTTTAAGCTTTTGGTTGAGTAATTCAACCCAGCCTTGCTCAACCTCAATGTTGTAGCCGGCACTCAGACTATCGCCGAGAACTAAAATGGTGGGTTTTTCTTGTGCATTTGCAGTTATTGCGACATTAAAGACCGCAACAACTAGAAACAAAATCCACGCCAATTTCATCTTCATAATGATATGCTTAGTTTAATTTTTTGATAACTCAATGGTATCAATGAGCAATGAATAAAATGTTAACAACTAACAATTTAACGAAAACTGTCAAACTGCCTGAACAATCTCTGACCATTCTATCGGAGGTTAGTTTAACCGTAAATGAACACGATAGTGTAGCGATTGTGGGAGCTTCTGGCTCTGGTAAGTCGACCTTGCTGTCGTTACTGGCAGGTTTGGATACGCCCTCAGAGGGGGAGGTGGAGCTTGCGGGTCACCCTATCCATAAGTTATCCGAAGATGAACGGGCAGCGGTTCGCGCCCAGTATGTGGGCTTTGTGTTCCAGTCATTTCATCTGCTTCCGGGTTTGACGGCGTTGGAAAATGTGATGCTGCCGATTGAGTTGAAGGAAGACAAAAATGCTCACAAGAAAGCGAAAGAGCTACTGGTGAAAGTTGGTCTGGCTGAACGGTTAAATCACTACCCTCATCAATTGTCGGGCGGTGAGCAGCAACGTGTAGCGATTGCGCGGGCTTTTGCTTCTGAACCGAAAATTTTGTTTGCTGATGAGCCGACAGGCAATCTTGATACAGCTAATGGTGACAAGATTATTGATTTAATCTTTGAATTAAACCAGCAGCTTGGAACTACTTTAGTGTTGGTAACTCATGATGATCGTTTGGCTGAGCGTTGCCAGCGCTTAGTGCGTCTTGAAGCCGGTAAAGTGGTTGAAGACTCGGTAAATCAAGCTCAAGTAGTCAAGGGTGATACAGCGCAAACAGATAAAGTGGGAACAGCCTGATGCGCGGTATGGCTTGGCGTTTATTTCGACGGGACTGGCAGTCGGGCGAAGTTAAGGTCTTATTTTTTGCGCTGATGATTGCAGTGATGGCAATGGTAGCGATTGGTACTATAACCGATCGAACTCATCGTGCCATGGGCGAACAAAGCAGTGAGTTTTTGGGTGCGGACTATACTTTAAGAACTCCTAGACCCATTGAGCAGGAGTGGTTAGAAAAAGGGCGGAGTGAGGGACTACAGCTCACAGAATCTACCGGCTTCTCAACGGTCTTGGCTAAAGGCGATGAATTTCAGTTGGTCAGCGTGACCGCGTTAGGCGGCAAGTTCCCGCTTAAAGGTGAGTTTGAAATTGCTGACAAGCCTTTCACGCGCGGACAAAGTGTGCAGGCTCAACCAGAAGTAGGTTCGGTTTGGGTAGAGCCGCGGGTGCTGGCTGTTTTGGGCGCGCAAAAAGGCGATGAAGTTGATTTCGGATCGATTCAACTAACCATCGCAGGCGTGATTGTGGGTGGTCCGGGGCAAGCCAGCGAGATGTTCAATGTCGCACCGAAGGTCTATATCAATCAAGCCGATGTTGAGCGTGCCAATATTATTCAACCGGGTAGCCGAGTTTCTTATACTTTATTTATTGCTGGTGATATTCAACCACGCGAAAATTTTATCGATTGGCTTAAGCCGCAGATGAACAAAACCCAGCGCTTAACCGGCGGTAAAGAAGGTACACCAGCGTTACAGGCATCGATTGAGCGCGCGGAAACTTTCCTGCGTTTGGCGAGCTTGATTTCAGTGGTTTTGGCGGGTGTGGCTATTGCAGTTGCAGCTGGACGTTTCAGTCGTCGTCATTATGATTATGCGGCAATTTATCGTTGTCTTGGCATGCAGATTGCTCAAGTTCATCGTCTCTATATATCGCAACTAATGATCATGGGATTGATTGGTTCTGCCATTGGCGTTGTCCTGGGTTTGGCCATTCAACAAGCCATTATTGTGCAGTTTGCTGACTTCTTACCAAAGCCGATGGTTCCGATGAATTGGGCGCCGGTTATCGCTGGCGGTTTAAGTGGTTTGGTGGTGTTGATTGGTTTTGCATTGCCGGCTTTTTTCCAGATTGCACGAGTGTCACCATTGCGTGTTTTGCGTAAAGAAATGGTGCCGCAACCTGTTTCCAGCTGGCTGATTTATTTATTAGCGATATTGACCATGGCGCTACTGATGTGGTGGCAAAGTGGTTCCTTGAAACTGGTCGGCATTCTGTTGGGCGTGGCTCTGGTTGCCTTTATCGTTATTCGCCTGATGGCCTGGCTCATCTTTAAAGTGGGCATTTGGATTGGCAAACGAGGCTCCACAGCCGTTCGTTACGGACTCGGCCAATTAAAACGTTATCCCGCATTTACCATCAGTCAGATCACAGCGTTCGGATTAGCTTTTATCATCATGCTGTCGACAGTATTGATTCGAAGTGAGCTGCTAAGCGAGTGGCAAAGTCAGTTACCCGAAGATGCGCCGAATCATTTTTTACTTAATGTTCAGTCGGCAGAAGTACCAACCCTTGAGTCGATTTTGGCTGAGCAAAATGTCGAAACTGCAGGCATTTATCCCATGGTGCGCGGGCGAGTGACTGGCCTCAACGGTAAACCTATTGAAGAAGCTGTTTCTGAGGAGGCTCAGAATGATGGATCACTACGTCGTGAACTGAACCTCACCTGGGCTGAGGATATTCCTAAAGCAAATACTGTTGTAAAAGGTGAGTGGTGGGATAATCCTGAACATCAGCCTGATGAAAATGGTGTCTATCAACTTTCAATTGAGCAAAAGCTGGCAGAAAGACTCGGTGTTGGTATTGGTGACGTCTTCGAGTTTTCGATTGGCGGGCTTGTAGTTAAAAGTAAAATAACCAGCTTTCGTGAAGTTCAATGGGATTCGTTTGAGCCGAACTTTTTCATGATTCTAGAACCTGGGGCTCTGGGTGAAAATATGGCGACCTATATCACGAGTTTCCATTTGCCTCTGGAAAAGAAAAGTACTCTGAATACTATTTTACGTGAGATGCCGACAGTTACCATTATCGAGCTGGATGTCATTATGGAGCAGGTGCAGACTATTCTGGATCAGGTAACAGCTGCGGTTGAGTTTATTATGCTGTTCGTACTTCTGGCAGGCATCGCTGTTTTATACGCTGTGTTACAGGCCAGCAAAGAAGAGCGTGTATTATCAGCAACTTTATTGAAAACACTTGGCGCGCAAACTAAGTTCATTCGCATGACATTATTATCTGAGTTGGCATTATTGGGACTCTTCTCAGGAATTCTTGGCGTGATTGGTGGGGAAGTGTTAGTCTCCGTCCTATATCAGGAAGCCCTGAATATTGAGCCCGTACTCCATCCGTGGTTCTGGTTATGGGTGCCTCTTGTTGCTATAGGATTTATTTGTATAGCGGGCTGGTGGGGGTTAAAAAGTCTTTTGAAGCAACCGGCACATCAGGTGTTACGGCAATTGTAAAACGAGTATTAAAAATCATCTTTTTCGAGTCGATGTATAAAAAAGTCTAGACAGCGACCATTAAAGATTGTTAATAATAAAAAAGGAAAGGGCAGGGTCAATCTCTGCCCTTTGACCAATAAACATAATTAACTCATTGATTAAAAGAGAGTTTTGGAACATATATGGGAAAATCTTTGGTTATAGTGGAGTCGCCAGCAAAGGCGAAAACCATTAATAAATACTTGGGAAAAGACTTTATTGTCAAATCGAGTATCGGTCACATCCGTGATTTGCCCACTGGGTCGCAAAATAAAAAGCCGGTGGACGCCAAAGAAAGAGCCCGCAAGGCAGCCGCGACGCGCAAGCTCTCTCCGGAACAAAAAGCTAAACAAAAAGCGCTTAAAGAAAAAACGGCGCTTTTTGCACGTATGGGCATCAATCCTGAGCATGACTGGGAAGCCCGTTATGAAGTGTTGCCGGGCAAAGAAAAAGTATTAAATGAATTAAAGAAGTTTGCAAAAGACGCCGATACTATCTACCTCGCAACGGATTTGGATAGAGAAGGAGAGGCGATTGCCTGGCACCTACGTGAATTGTTAGATGGTAAAGAGACTCAATTTAAGCGAGTCGTGTTTAATGAAATCACCAAAAAAGCCATACAGCAGGCATTTGCTAAGCCCGGTGACTTAGATATGAACTATGTCAACGCACAGCAAGCGCGCCGTTTCCTTGACCGTGTTGTGGGCTTTATGGTGTCACCATTGTTGTGGCGCAAGATTTCGCGCGGACTTTCTGCAGGTCGTGTGCAATCAGTTGCAGTTCGACTTCTTGTTGAGCGTGAGCGTGAAATACGAGCATTTATTCCAGAAGAATATTGGGATATCCATGCCAACACCCTGACCCAGTCAAAAGATGATCTGCGCTTACAGGTTAATAAGTATCAGGGCAAAAACTTCCGCCCAAATAGTGAGCAGGAAACCAACAAAGCGCTCGAAGTCCTAAAGTCTTCAAGTTACAAAGTAGTGACTCGCGAAGACAAGCCACAGAAAAGCAAAGCTCCTAAACCTTTTATCACTTCAACACTGCAGCAGGCAGCCAGTACAAGGCTTGGCTATGGTGTTAAGAAAACCATGATGATGGCGCAGCGCCTGTATGAAGCCGGTTATATTACTTACATGCGTACTGACTCAACCTACTTGAGTGCTGATGCGGTTGACGCTTGTCGCGATTATATTAAAACCAATATTGGTGCTGAGTATTTACCGAAAGAAGCTAATAGTTACAGTAGCAAAGAAGGTGCGCAAGAGGCACACGAAGCCATTCGTCCTTCGGATGTCACTAAAAAGGTTGGTCATTTAAGTGGCATGGAAAAAGATGCAGAGCGTCTGTATGACTTGATCTGGCGTCAGTTTGTGGCTTGCCAGATGTTACCTGCAGAGTTTGATGTGACCAGTTTAAAAGTTCAAGCAGGCGATTATGAGCTAAAAGCTCGCGGTCGTGTGATGCGTTTTGATGGTTGGACTCAAGTGCTACCGATGCAAAAGAAAAATGCAGAAGATGAAGAGCTTCCGAATGTGAAAGAGGGTGAAATGCTTGAGCTTAAGAAGCTTGATCCTAAGCAGCATTTCACAAAACCGCCAGCGCGTTTCTCTGAAGCTGCCCTGGTTAAAGAATTAGAAAAACGCGGTATTGGTCGTCCTTCAACTTACGCTTCTATTATTTCGACGATTCAGGACCGCGGTTATGTACGAATTGAAAACCGTCGTTTTTACGCCCAGAAGATTGGCGAGATTGTGACTGACCGACTGGTTGAAAGTTTTAGTGACCTACTGGATTTCTCATTTACCGCAACCATGGAAAAGCATCTGGATGATATCGCTTCCGGCCGACAAAACTGGAAAGTGACGCTGGATGAATTTTATGATGAGTTCTCACAACAGCTGAAAAAGGCTGATGAAGAGGAAGGCGAAGGCGGTATGCGTCGTAATGAGGCCGTTGAAACGGATATTCTATGCGACAAATGTAAGAAGAATCATATGGCGATTCGGAATGCCAGTACTGGTGTTTTCTTAGGCTGTATGGGCTATTCTTTGCCGCCTAAGGAGCGCTGTAAAAATACCGTAAATCTCATTCCAGGTGAAGAATTTATAGCGGCTGATGAGGAAGAAGAAGCCCGTTACTTGCACGACAAGAAGCGTTGCACAAAATGTAACTCAACCATGGATGATTATCTGGTTGATGAAAATACCAAACTATATATTTGTGGTAATAACCCAGATTGCGATGGTTACGAAATTGAGAAAGGCGAGTTCAAGATCAAGGGTTATGATGGGCCGATCCTTGAGTGCGATAAGTGTGGTAGCGAAATGCAGTTGAAAACGGGGCGTTTCGGCAAATACTTCGATTGCACCAATGATGACTGCAAGAATACCCGTAAGCTTCTTAAGAGTGGACAACCTGCTCCGCCGAAAGCGGATCCTATACCGATGCCTGAGCTGCAGTGTGAGAAGGTAGATGACCATTATGTATTACGTGATGGTGCAGCTGGTATTTTCTTGGCAGCCAGTAAGTTTCCACGTAATCGTGAAACTCGTGCACCGGCCGTCGATGAATTAGTCACTGTTAAAGACAAGCTTGATCCAAAGTATAAGTTCTTAGGGGAGGCTCCTCTGAAAGATCCTGACGGCAATCGTACTTTCGTCAAATTTAGTCGTAAAACTGGCCAGCAGTATGTCGCTGGTGTTAAAGAAGACGGTAAAGCCAGTGGCTGGACTGCTTTTTACGAAAATGGAAAGTGGGTACCTCAAAAATAGCAGGCATAAAATAAGCACGTTCTAGTATTTTGTTTGTTAAAATACAGCCTGTCATCAAGTCGATGGCAGGCTTTTTTGTACCAAACCTTTTATTAAACCCGTTGGGGCAACTGTATGTACTCATTGTTACGATCATTTTTGTTTATGCTGGATGGCGAGCGTTCGCACCACTTGTCATTGAACAGTTTGAACATGCTCAATAAATTAAAACTCTCAGGTCTCTTGTCTCAGCCTCAGGTAGACGACCCAGTTGAAGTGATGGGTATTCAATTTCCCAATAGAGTGGGGCTTGCAGCTGGTTTAGACAAAAATGGCGAATACGTTGATGCCTTGAGTCATTTCGGTTTTGGCTTTATCGAAGTCGGTACCGTCACCCCACGCCCACAGCCCGGCAATCCTAAACCTAGACTGTTCAGAATTAAAGATGCAGAAGCTATTATTAACCGCATGGGTTTCAACAATAATGGTGTCGATTCTTTGCTCGATAATATGGCAAAGACACATTTCAAAGGTGTACTGGGTATAAACATTGGCAAGAATTTTGATACACCTGTTGAAAAGGCTGTCGATGATTATTTAATTGGTATGGAGAAGATTTATCACCGTGCCGATTACATGGTAGTGAATATTTCTTCACCCAATACACCTGGACTTCGTGATTTACAGTTCGGTGATACACTGAAGCAATTATTGGATAACCTGAAAAAGAAACAGCAAGCCCTACATCAGGAGCATAAGGTATATAAACCTTTGGCCATTAAAATTGCACCTGACTTATCTTCCAGCGACATTGAGGAGTTGGCGGATACCTTCAAGCAATATGAGCTGGACGGTATTATCGCAACCAACACTACCTTCGACCGCAGCAAGGTTGAGGGTATGAAGCACGCTGAAGAGCAGGGCGGTTTAAGTGGTAAGCCGCTGGCCAGTCAATCGACTAAGGTGATCAAGCGATTGGTAGAAGCTCTGGATGATGCGATTCCGGTGATTGGTGTGGGTGGTATCACCGATGAGCAAAGCGCGATTGATAAAATTGAAGCCGGTGCTAAGTTGGTTCAGATCTACTCAGGGTTTATTTATCACGGTCCACAGCTTGTGTATGAAGTGGCGAAAGGGTTAAAAGAGCATCAACAGGCCCAATAGCAAAAACTTTCAAAGCAAAGCAAACTAATAGCCGTTATAATGGCGGCTATTTCATTTATCGTTCGTGATCATGCAATTTTATGCCAGTTGCCCCAAAGGCGTTGAGGCTCTCTTAATTGACGAGTTGACATCACTTGGCGCTATCAATCTTAAAGAACATCCTTCCCATATCGTTTTTGAGGGTGATTTAGAGTTCGCCTATAAAGCTTGCCTCCATTCCCGTTTAGCCAATCGTATTTATTTGTGCCTCCTTGATGAGGAGTTCACTTCGGTTGATGATATGTATCAGAAGGTTAATAGCATTGAGTGGAGCTGGCACTTTGATATGCAGCAAACCTTCGTGGTTGATGCCATCGCTCGTAAAAATGATGATATTCGTCATTCGGGTTTTGCCGCACAAAAAGTCAAAGATGCAGTAGTGGATTATTATCAAGAACGATTTGAACAACGTCCTTCGGTTGATAAAGACAATCCTGATTATCGAATACATGCCATTATCAATGGTCGTCAGTTAAAAATTGGTATTGATTTAGCCGGACGCAGTTTGCATCAGCGGGGGTATCGACCGGTTTCAGGTCGCGCACCGATCAAAGAAAACCTGGCCGCAGCGTTGTTGATCCGCGCCGGATGGCCTGCGTTGTCTAAACAGGGCTACAGTTTTCACGATCCCATGTGTGGTACTGGTACTTTATTAGTCGAAGCGGTCATGATTGCGTGCGATATGGCTCCGGGCTTGTTTAATCCAACCTATTCTTTTGAAAACTGGAAGCAGCACGATGCAGAGTTATGGCAAACCACCATCGCATCGGCACGTCGTCAGTTTAATAAGAATAAATTAACTCTAAACAATCGCTTTATTGGCTCTGACAGCCATCGTAAGAGCCTTGAGCTGGCGAAAGAGGTGATATTAAACGCTGGCTTTGATGAGTTAATTCAAGTCAGTCAGCAGGATATTAGGCGCCCTAAGCTCGAAGCATTTAAAGAGCCAGGCCTTTTGGTCTCCAATCCTCCTTATGCGGAGCGCCTAGGTGAAGAGGATGAGGTCATTCAGTTATACCGCGACTTTGGAGACTATATTAAGAGTCACTGTATAGGCTGGCAGGTAGCGATTATTACCAATGAAGTATCGTTTGCTAAAGCAATGGGAATGCGCTCCCATAAGCAGTACAAATTTAAAAACGGGGCAATTGACTGCCAGTTATACCTGTTTGATGTTAAAGAAGAGAATTTCTACAAGCCTTTTGACCCGACCAAAGTTAATCCTGACTGGGATAAAAACCTCTCAGAAGGGGCTGTCATGTTGAAGAATCGTATGATTAAAAATCAACAGCGACTTAAATCCTACCTCAAGCAAAATGATGTGACCTGTTACAGGCTTTACGACGCCGATTTGCCAGAGTATTCTGCTGCGATTGATGTTTATGATGAGATGGTTCATATCCAGGAGTATGCGCCACCAAAAGATATTCCACTGAAAGTCGCGCAACGCCGGTTGAATGAGATTGTGCGGGTAACATCCGGTCTCTTACATATTCCAGAATCGGAAATCGCCTTAAAACAAAGGCAACGTCAGAAAGGTGATTGGCAATATCAAAAGCAAAGTGAAGAAGAACAGTTTCAGGTGGTTCATGAGCAAGGTTTACAGTTTTATGTAAACTTAAACCGCTATTTAGATACCGGTTTGTTCCTCGATCATCGTAAAACTCGTAAGATGATCATGGCTGAAGCTAATGGTAAGCGATTCTTAAATTTGTTTGCTTATACGGGCTCTGTTAGCGTTTATGCGGCAAAAGGTGGTGCAAAAACTACTACGGTAGATATGTCCAGAACCTATTTGAACTGGGCAGTTAAGAACTTTGGGTTAAATAGTATTCCTATCTATGGACATGAGTTTGTTCAGTCCGACTGTTTGCAGTGGCTTGATGAGGCTCAGGGACAAAGAATCTATGACTTGATATTTCTAGACCCTCCAACCTTTTCCAACTCTAAAAGAATGGATTCGACTTTTGACGTTCAACGCGATCAGGTTGAGTTAATCAATCAGACAATGAAGCTGTTAGATAAAAAGGGCAAATTGTACTTTTCTAATAACTTTAAAAAGTTCGAGATAGAAAAAGAGCTTGCAGAAGGCTTTGATGTACAGGAGATCACAGCAAGAACCTTGCCAAGTGATTTTCAGAAGAGCCGAAACCATCACAGATGTTGGTTAATCCAGCATAAAAGTTGATTATTCTCTAGTTCTTTAACTGTTGAGCAATAAAAAACCCAGCCAAAGCTGGGTTTTTTATTAATAAGCCCTAAGACTTACTTTTTCTTTTTAGCTACGCGCTTTTTAGCAGGAGCCTTTTTCTTGGCTGGTGCTTTCTTCTTAGCGGGTGCTTTCTTTTTAGCAGGAGCTTTTTTCTTGGCTGGTGCTTTCTTTTTAGCAGGAGCTTTTTTCTTAGCAGGTTTCTTTTTGGCTTTTGCCTTAGCTTTAGCAGCAGCAGCTCTAGCTTTAGCAGCGGCTTTCTTCTTGTCTGCAGCGGCTTTCTTCTTAGCTTTAGCAGCAGCAGCCTTGGCTTTAGCAGCAGCTTTCTTTTTATCTGCGGCAGCTTTCTTCTTAGCTTTAGCAGCGGCTTTCTTATCCGCAGCGGCTTTCTTCTTAGCTTCTTTAGCAGCCCAATCTTTCTCAAATTTGGCAATTGCTTTTTCTAAAGCAGCTTGCTTTGCAGCAGTAGCTTTAGCATCAGCTAGTTTAGATTTAGCAGTATTTTGAGCTTTTACAGCTTGGTTAACAGCAGTTTTGGCTTTGCGAAGTGCTTCTTTTGCTTTCTTGGCAGTAGCTTTAGCTGCTTTTGTCGATTTACCTTTAGCTTTTTCGGCAGCAGCTTTAGCTTTGTCGCCTGCTTTTTTTGCTGCGTCACGAGCTTTCTTAACTGCGTCTGAAGCTTTCTTTTCGGCTGCTTCAAGTTGCTTCAAAGTTGTACCTTTAGAAGCAGATTTTTTTACTGGTTTTTTAGCCATGGTCATTTCCCCTGTGTTGCGAGATGTTTTGATTAAAATTCAATCAAAGTATACGTAAATAATTTTAGAAAGTTAATAATTAATTATGCTAAAGTTGCAAATAACGAACCTTTTTTAATGTTTTTTAACAAAAATGAATGATAAACAGCAAAAAATATTTTTTTATACAACTTTTGGCTGTCATTTGTGCGAAAAAGTCGAGGCTATGTTAATTGAAATTTCGCACCAATTTAAGGATGAATTTCATTATCAAATTATTGCTTTTGATATCATTGATGATGACAAAATATTTGACCAATATCGTTATTCAATTCCTGTTTTGAAGAAAGAACAAGACGCCGATGAATTGAGTTGGCCATTTGATTACCAACAATTGTGTCATTGGCTAAATCTCAGTTAACTTTTCCTTGATATTTCTAACTGACATTCGCGTCTTTATTTTGATTCCACTAAAGAACTTGTTTTTTTGAGTCAATGATCACTTCTGTGAGTTGCTAACGCAGTTTCCCAACCCTGTTACTTTCTGTTTGAAGTTATTCTTTGTTGCAACTTCTTTTTCACGTCTCTTTTACTGCATGAGCTCTTTCGCTCACTATGGATTTATCGTCGATTGATTTGTGCGCTTGACAAATATTCAATATGAACGTATGTTTCAAACAGTTGTTTGGAATTGATTGGGCAGGATTGTGTGAGCATGACTAAAACTGAGTCAACTAAGAGTCGAATATTGGATGCCGCTGAGCAGCTCTTTGCAGAAAGGGGCTTTGCTGAGACCAGTCTTCGAACCATTACCACGCGAGCAAAAGTTAATTTGGCTAGTGTGAACTATCATTTCGGTTCTAAGAAGTCTTTAATTCAGGCTGTATTTGATCGTTTTTTGCAGGATTTTACCAAAGAGTTGAGTCTTGAGCTTATGACTCTGGAGCAATTACAGCCTGTTCAACTTGAGGCTGAAAAACTTTTAAATGCTCTGATCAAGCCATTATTAAGTCTTAACTCTCGACGTGATAATGCAATTTCTATTTTTATGCGTCTGCTAGGGCGAGCTTATGCTGAAACGCAGGGGCACTTACGTCGCTATGTCACGGACAAGTATGGGCATGTATTAGTACGTTTTACCCACTTGTTTCAAAAAGGCTACCCGAAGCTAACCATTGATCAGATTTTCTGGCGGTTACACTATATGCTAGGGAGTATGATTTTTACTTTAGGCGGAAGCGACGCTTTGCGTCAGATTTCGCAAGCCGACTTTAATCGAGATTTGGGTGTTGAGGATGTTATTAAAGAAATGGTGCCATTCCTCGCAGCCGGTATGAAAGCGTAATATTGAATAATTGTTGAGGTAATTTGAAATGATGGGTTTATTACAGATTGTTGTGATGTTGCTGGTGGTAGGTTTTTGTGCCTATCAACGTATGGCAATGAAAAAAGCAATGATCATTAATGCAGTTGCTTTGGTTGTTTTATGGATTCATGGTGGTTTTACCTGGGGATTATTCATTTCGCTACTGATTTTCGCTGTGGTAGCAACTTTCTACTTACTTCCTGATTTACGCATTGACTGGATCTCTCGTAAAGCCTACTTGTTTATGCAAAAAGTCTTGCCACCAATGAATGAAACTGAAAAAACGGCTTTAGAAGCTGGTGATGTGTGGTGGGAAGGGGACTTATTCCGCGGTAATCCAGACTGGAATAAGATGTTGAACATCACCAAGCCGCAGTTAACGGAAGAAGAGCAGTCTTTTGTCGATAATGAGACGGAAGAGTTATGCACCATGTTGGATGATTGGGATATTGTGCATAAACGTAAGGATCTTCCTCCTGAAGTATGGCAGTTCATTAAGGACAAAGGGTTCTTAGGAATGATTATTCCTAAAGAATACGGCGGTAAAGGTTTTTCAGCATTGGCGCACTCGACGATTGTAACCAAAATTGCAACGCGCAGCGGTAGTGCGGCAGTAACGGTGATGGTGCCTAACTCATTAGGGCCTGGTGAACTGCTACTGCATTACGGTACCCAGGAACAAAAAGATCATTACCTGCCTCGTCTGGCTAAAGGCGACGAAATCCCCTGTTTTGCTTTGACTTCTCCGGTTGCCGGTTCTGATGCTGGCGCTATTCCGGATAAAGGTATTGTCTGCAAGGGTAAATACAATGGTAAAGAAGTTTTAGGCATCAAGCTGACTTGGAACAAACGTTACATTACTTTAGCGCCTGTGGCGACGATTGTTGGTTTGGCGTTTAAACTTTACGATCCCGACAATTTAATTGGTGATAAAGAAGATTACGGTATTACCTGTGCATTGATTCCGGCTGATCATCCTGGTGTTGAAATTGGTCAACGTCACCTGCCGATGAATCAAGCATTCATGAACGGTACGACAACTGGTAAGGATGTTTTCATTCCGATGGAAATGCTGATTGGCGGTCAAGAGTATGCCGGTCAAGGTTGGAGAATGTTGATGGAAAGCTTGGCGGCGGGGCGTTCGATATCGTTGCCGGCCATGGGGACTGCAGTAGCGAAGTTAGCTTACCGTATGACTGGAGCTTATTCGTTGGTGCGTGAACAGTTCAAAACGCCCATTGGTCGTTTCGAAGGTGTCGAAGAAGCCATGGCTCGTATTGCGGGGCTTGCTTACCGAACCGAGGCAAGTCGCGTCATGACTGCTGGTGCGGTTGATTTAGGTATCAAACCATCAGTGGTGTCTGCTATTGCAAAGTATCACATGACTGAAATGGGTCGTGAGATTATGAATCACTCAATGGATATTCATGGTGGTCGCGCCATTATTATGGGCGAACGCAACTATCTGGCTAATGGTTATATGAGTCAGCCTATCGGTATTACCGTCGAAGGTGCCAATATTCTGACACGGAACCTGATGATCTTTGGTCAAGGCGCGATTCGTTGCCACCCTTATGTGTTGCGTGAAATGATGGCGGCACAGCTGGAAGATACCGAAGAGGGGGTTAAACGCTTTGATAGTTTATTGTTCCGTCATATTGGCTATGGTGTTAGTAATTTTGCTCGTACTTTTGCCCTAGGGTTGAGTGCTGCAAAATTTGCTAAAAAGCCTGTTGGCGGTCAAACAGGAAAATATTATCAGCATTTAACGCGTATGAGTTCAGCGCTAGCGTTAACTTCTGATATCGCCATGGGTATTTTAGGTGGCGATTTAAAACGTAAAGAACGCTTATCCGCAAGATTGGCAGATGTATTAAGCCACCTTTATATGTGTTCTGCGGTCTTAAAGTATTATCAAGACAATGACCGTCCACTAGCTGACCTTCCTTATGTGCAGTGGAATCTTGAGTATGGTTTATTCAAAGCTCAGGAAGCCTTCTATGAGTTCTATGAGAACTTCCCAATTAAAGCGGTAGGAAAAATGTTGCGGTTTATTGCTTTCCCATATGGCAAAAGTTATCACATGCCATCGGATAAGTTGGAGCAGGATATTGTTAAGCCGATGATGCAAGACTGTGAAATTCGAGACCGCATTACACAATATGCTTATGTGGGGAAAACAGCGGATGATGTCACAGGTCGTGTTGAGCTGGCATTCCTGAAGGTATTGGCAGCTGACGAAGTGCGACGCAAGCTGCGCAAAGCCATGAAAGCCGGTGATTTGGATAAACACGCCACCAACATGGAGCGCATTGAGCAGGCCATTGAAAAGGGCATTATTAATCAGGAAGAGCAGCAAATCCTGGTGGATGCCGAAGAAGCCCGCATGGATGTGATTCAGGTGGATGATTATTCACACCAAGAAATTTCTGGTGTGGTTGAAGACAAGCCTAAGAAGAAAAAGAGTAAATCAAGCTAGTTGTTAGTTTGACTTGAAGAAGCGGGGCATAGTCCCTGCTTTTTTTATGCTTGATGTTTATCAAGAGTCTATGAAGTGATAGAGAAAAAGTTGGTCGAACCTGTCATCAAACCTTATCTTAGCCTCTTAATATTTGGTATCCTTAGGGGATGAATAGAGTTGGCCTGCCAGCCGGTGATGCTGACTTAGGCCTTATTGGAGTAGATAATATATGAGTCAGAAAGATAAATTAGTGATTTTCGATACCACTTTGCGTGATGGCGAGCAGAGCCCTGGCGCGTCGATGGACAAAGAAGAAAAACTGGAAATCGCTAAACAATTAGAATTAATGAAAGTTGACGTTATTGAAGCCGGTTTTGCGATTGCAAGCCCGGGAGATTTCGAAGCGGTTAAATTGGTTGCTGATAACATCAAAGATAGCACTATCTGTTCGCTATCTCGCGCTATGGAAAAAGACATCCAGGCTGCGGGTGATGCGCTTAAAGGGGCCAATTCTGGTCGTATTCATACCTTTATTGCTACCTCTCCTTTGCATATGAAGCATAAGTTGCAAATGGAGCCTGAGCAGGTGATTGAGCATGCAGTGAGATCGGTTAAATTTGCACGTGGTTTGTGTGATGATGTTGAGTTCTCCTGTGAAGATGCTGGTCGTTCCGAGCTGGACTTTATGTGCAAGATTATTGAGCAAGTGATAGATGCTGGCGCTCGCACTATCAATATTCCTGATACGGTAGGTTATAACCTGCCGGATCAGTACGCTAACACCATTCAGCAATTGATTCAGCGTATTCCAAATTCTGATAAAGCCATTTTCTCGGTCCATTGTCATAACGATCTGGGCCTTGCTGTTGCCAACTCTCTGGCTGCGGTTCAAAAAGGCGCGCGTCAGGTTGAGTGTACGATTAATGGCTTAGGTGAGCGTGCCGGTAATGCTTCTTTAGAAGAAGTGGTTATGGCGATTAAGACGCGTCCTGATTATTTTGATGTTGAAGTGGATATCGATACACGCCACATTGTGCCTACTTCACAGTTGGTTTCTAAAATCACCGGCTTTGCGGTGCAACCGAACAAAGCGATTGTCGGTGATAACGCCTTTGCACACGAATCTGGCATCCATCAGGATGGCGTACTCAAACATCGTGAAACTTATGAAATCATGCGCGCTGAAGATGTGGGCTGGGCTAACAACCGCATGGTTCTGGGTAAGCACTCCGGCCGTAATGCTTTCAAAAGTCATTTAGCGCAATTAGGCGTACAGTTTGATAATAATGATGATTTACATGATGCTTTTGTCGCTTTCAAAAAGCTGGCTGATAAAAAACATGACATTCTTGATGAAGATTTGTTATCGATTGTTAAACGATAACAATAAGTGTTGTTAATAATGTCTACCTGGAATCGTTCGTATCTTGAAGCTATCGGCTTACCTGTCTGGGTTTCCAGGCAGGTGCCTGTAGCTGATATCATTTGTGAGCAGGTTGATGCGGAAGCTAAAGAAAAAGCTCAAGCAGAGCAAACATCACTCCTCAGTTTTATTTCAGTGGAAGTTAGCACACAAGCTGAAGTCTATATATTAATAACATCTGAGCAAAATTTAAAACAGGCTCAGAGTAATTTTCAGTCGCTTAAGCAAGCATGGAAGCAATGGCAAGCTACTGAGTTTCCGCTAGCTTTAGCGCAATTAGTTGAGCAAGCTAACGCGACCGCAGAGGCTGAATCAATCGATAATTTAACCGGTAAAAAAGTTCTACTTTCAACAACAGGCTCCATCAAGTTGGCAGACCTTAGTGTTGAGAAGGCCCCAAGCCTGGATTGGCAATGTACCGATGACAAGAAATCCTGGTGGCAGCTACTACAGAGGCTTGCTGAGTAGTGACACACTTGCAATGCTTGGCATCATTTCCCTTCTAATTGATAAGCTATAAGCAAACATAGATGTTTTTCCCAGATAATGAATATCATGTCCGTCAGCTAACTAAAGCTGATCTGGAACAAGTTTGCACAATTGAAAAAAAAGCTTATAGCATCCCTTGGGCAGATAAGATCCATGCCGATTGTGTTGAGTCAGGTTATCCTAGTCTGGTATTAGAACAGGGTGGTGCGATAATGGGTTACGCCATTTTTAATTATTTATATGACGAATGTCATTTGATGAATATCGTTACCGATCCAAACTTTCAAGGCCTTGGCGTTGCTTCTCAGCTAATCGAGGAAATGTACAATTACGCAAAACAATCTGGGATGGTGAAAGTTATCCTTGAGGTACGTGATTCGAATCTGGTCGCTATTGAGTTTTACCATAAGCAGGGTTTTGCAGAAATTGGCTTACGTAAGAATTACTATAAAACGCTTAAAGGAAAAGAAGACGCATTGGTTATGGAGAGGCCACTTTAGGTCGCTAGCAGCTCATCAGATTCTTGCGGTTCTTTAGGTTGTAAAAATGTTTCGAATTGTTGTGCGGTAAGTGGACGACTATACCAGTAACCTTGAATTTCTTCACATCCTTTTTTTCGTAACAATTCCAGTTGCTCTTGTGTTTCGACCCCTTCAGCAATCGTTGTTTTATGCAGACTATGCGCCATTTGAATAATTGCTGTAACGATTGCCTGGTCATCAATGTCAGCAACAATATCTTTAATAAACGATTGGTCAATTTTGAGTTTGTTGACTGCAAACCGCTTGAGGTAGCTCATTGATGAGTAACCCGTTCCGAAGTCATCGATAGAAACTTTAAATCCTGCATGACTTAATGCATCAATTGTTTTACCGGCAGCTTCGGGATCTTTTAATGCTACGGCTTCAGTAAGTTCAATCTCAATATTACGGGGAGTGACGCCAGAGTTGTGTACTAAGTTTGTAATTTTATCGACTAAGTCGGGTTGATGAAACTGTAATGCAGATATATTTACTGCAACCGTAAAAGCTGAGAAGCCTTTTGCTAGCCATTCTTTTTGTTGTTGAGCAACTTGTTTAATAACCCAGTCTCCAATCTGCACAATCATACCGTTCTGCTCAGCCAAAGGAATAAATTCACCCGGTGAGATAGCTCCCCACTCAGGGTGCTCCCAGCGTAGTAAGGCTTCAGCACCAACCATTGAGTTGTCATCTAAATTCATTTGTGGCTGATAAACCAAATGGAACTGGTTATTGGTTAAAGCCTCTTTTAATGCCGCAGATAGTTGTAGAGAGCGTAGTGAGTGTTCCTGCATCTCTTGGGCAAAGAATCTGAACGTATTACGGCCATCATGTTTGGCGCGATACATCGCAGTCTCTGCACAAATAATTAACTTATCTGCACTTTTTCCATCATTGGGTGAGATAGCTAGACCAATGGAGGCGCTGACCGAGAATATATGAGAATTGAATTTGATTTTGCGTTGAACGACTTCCAGTATATTTTTTGCAGTAATTGCCGCACTGTGTTGATTAGTTGAAGGTAGAATAGCAGCAAAGGTATCACCACTGACGCGTGAAATGATGGATTGTTTACCGAATTCGAAACGAAGGCGGTTGGCTATTTCAATCAAAATCAAATCACCGAGCTGGTGGCCGAGTGAATCATTAATGGCCTTGAAGTTATCAAGACCGAGCCACAGAACTGTCATGGCTTGTTTTTGTTTGAAGCTATCATCTAACAGTTGCTGCAGACGCTCTTCCAGGATCTCTCGTTTTAAGAGGCCTGTTAATTGATCATAATTTGATAACTGATGAATTTTTTCTTCTGCAATCTTTTTAAGGGTTATATCTTCTTTGTGCGCCACATAGTTAATAATCTTACCTTGACTATTGCGTACTGGATAAATCATGGCAAATTCAGTGTAGTGAGAGCCATCTTTGCGTCGGCTTATAAGCTCACCACGCCAGGCATCACCACGAGCAAGTTGTCGCCAAATCTTTTTAAATGTTTCAGATGGGGCTTGTTCTGCACTAAACTCTATCTGGTTCTTACCTATAGACTCTTTTTCTGTATATCCAGTTGTTTCAGTAAAAGCCCGGTTGACATACTGAATCTTGCCTTTCGTATCCGTAATCAGAACGGGATATGGATTTTGGTCTATTCCGGTAGATAAGCGGCGAATTGTCGCATCCTGCCAGCGCTGTTTAATCAAGTTCCAGATAGTGTTGGCTAGAATTTGCAGAGTTTCAGTGTCTTGGGTGGTGTAATCTGTATCTTTGTTACCCACCCCAACCATCATGGTCACTTTATCATTTTCTATAACAGGTAAACTGATGAAACGTTTTAAATAAGCATGCCCCTCAGGTAAACCGTTCTTATTGCTGGCATCGTCATAATCATTAATCACCACTGGGCGTTTGTTATGAATCGCATCAGCCCAGATGCCTGCTTGATCGATAGGGTAGTGTTTCTCAAAACCTGCGGTACAGTGGTGGGCTAGAGTGTTGGTCGACCAGGTCACGATTTCTATGATCTTTTGAGAGTTATCAATAAAGTGGATGAAGGCAACCGAGCTTGCTGTAAGGTTCTCGGCGATGTCGACGCTATACTGCATAAAATACTCTTCACCACCAAGGTGCAGATGAGTCTGTAGATCCAGTAAATGCTTATTAAGCTTGGCCTCATGCGCAATTTTCTGTTCGTTGTCAATGGTGCTCGTAATGTCTCTTGACAGGATGAGGAAGGTGGGTTGTTGATCAGGCTGATCAATCTTACGAGCGATTGATAGTTCAAATGTTCGTATGCCAGCCGGAACTTTCAATGTGATTCTCGTACCTCTGGATACTCCAATTTGACTTGCAAGCGAAATGCCTTCTAGGCAAGCTTTAGCCGTAGCTTTATCCATTACCTCCTTAAGGTTCTTTCCAATCAATTTGTCAGGGGTATCTAGGAGTAATTCGGAGTCAATTGAATGAATTTCGAGATGGTTACCCTTGGCGTCGACTTCAATTAATAAGTCAGGCAAAGTATTAATTGTTGCTGACAATTTTGCTTGCAATTGAAGCATGTGTAAAAAAGGGCTTTGTACAGCCTCCACAAATAAAGCGCGATATAAAAAACCAAAAGCAAAAATCTTGTAAATATGCCCTATCAGGTTGTGCATGTCGTTTACATTGGCATAAAGGGTAAAAAAGAATTCACTCATTGCCATGGTAATTGCCGCAGCAACTAACCAGTTAGCTCCAAATTCACGAATATTATTAAGTTGCTTAATAAGTAAAAACGCAGTTAACAGATAGAGACCGATTAGGATGTATTCAGATATGATTTTAAACTGAGTTAAGCCTTCACCGCTGGAATAGGTGTTTGGAACAGACTCGGGATAATACAGAAACCAGAAATGAAACAAGCTAGCCACTGTTAATATCAGGATTAGCCAGAAATAGCGTGACAGCTTGGCTAGCTTCTGCTCCCAGTTTGTGGTGACACAAGCTACTAGTAATAAAGCTAAAGCGATTGTAAATCTTGCGGCTAACCAGAAATTAATAGCCTTTTCGGGGCCGCTGGGAGTGATGAAATCAGGCATTCCTTGATAGGAGACGGTGTGGGTAAGATCCAAAAGGGCAGCGCCTAGGGCTCCGGTTCCTAAAATGATGACCTTGGTTGTTGGCTGAAACTTTTGAGTAACCCATGCTATACCAAACACCATTGACGCTACGGCTATCGCTATGACCTCAAGTGCGGTATGAAGAGGGAGGTAGGAGGCAAGACCTTGGCTTACGTCTGGCGTGGGTAAGACAATAACCACGCCTAAAGAAATAACTAAAGCAATGACCCATATAGAGACTGATTTGTCTGAGTTTTGAAACTTTCTAGGTCTGGAAAGCATATTTCCTGGGCTGTCTCCTCATGGTATAGAGGCCGTCACTTCAGCTGATTCCACTTAGTTAACACAATGGAATATCAATGGCTGTACTCTAGTTTATAGCAGTAAATTAGCAATTGCTCAACTAATCTTGTAACTCCGTTTGGTTGAATATCCAATACCTTATGTTTTCTGCTACCAAATAAAGTTATAACCATCTGATCACACTACCTTTAATAATGGGTATTTATTTTCCTTCTCAACTTGACAGATGCCTGTAAATCACTAGCCTAAGGACTAATTTCCAGGCTTTATTGGCACAATATGCAGCAACAATTTACAGAATGGTTAAAAAATCACGGCGTTGAGTTTTCTGATGCTACGGGACTTATTTCGGTTTTAGGGTTGATTATCCTGATCTCGCTTGTTGTTCACCTGATTCTACACAGGGTCGTTTTGCGTTTTGTTGAAAATAGGGCGAGGAAATCAGAAAAGCTTTGGAAGCGTTCACTATTCGAAAATAAACTCTTTAACCGTTTTGCCTTGATGATCCAAGGCATCATCATTTATATCCAGGCAGGGCTTTGGTTAACGTCGGACTCTGAAGCGCTTAGATGGGTGCAAACTCTTTCACTCTTGTGGATACAGTTGTTCGCATTATTGACCATTTTTTCCTTCCTTGATGCTATCTATTTAATCGGACAGAAGAAAACTAAAACCAGAGCCTTGCCGCTTAAAGGGATTTTTCAAAGCATCAAAATTGTTGCTGTACTGGTTATAGGTATCTTTGTGGTATCCCTCTTGGTAGGTAAATCTCCCTTATTGATTCTTAGTGGTCTGGGTGCGATGACTGCAGTGGTCATGCTGGTGTTCAAGGATCCTATCCTTGGCTTGGTCGCGGGCATTCAATTATCAGCCAACGATATGCTAGAAGTCGGCGATTGGCTGGAAATGCCGCAATATGGTGCTGATGGTGATGTTATTGAAATTGGACTGACAACGGTCAAAGTTCAGAACTGGGATAAAACCATTACCACCATTCCAACCTATGCCCTGATATCCAATTCGTTTAAAAACTGGCGCGGTATGATGGAAACCGGTGGTCGACGGATAAAACGTTCGCTATTGATTGACTCAAGTAGTGTGGAGTTTTTAAGCAACCAATTCATTGAGACATTAAGAAAATCAAAATTGCTTGCTCCTTACCTGCAGCAAAAGCTGGATGAGGTCAAACAGTACAATGAAGAAAATGGCCTTGATATGTCATTGCGCATTAATGGTCGTCGATTAACAAACCTTGGCACATTTAGAGCTTACCTAATCAATTATTTAAAGAATCATCCCCAAATTCATCAAGAACTAACTTTGATGGTTCGTCAGCTCGAAGCTTCTTCCAATGGTATCCCTTTAGAGGTTTATGCATTTACAAAGACCACTGACTGGGCTGTTTATGAGGGGATACAGTCGGATATCTTTGACCATATTTTTGCTGTCTTGCCAGAGTTTGGTTTAAGAGTACATCAATCACCGACTGGTTATGATGTCAGGTCTCTGGCTATTGCGAGGGAGGCTGGTTCTCCAAGCTCGTCGGAATCAAGGCCTGCTACTGAGCAAAATAAATCAGGCTAATCGTCTTACAAACTATGACAATGGGCGGCAAATGCTTATAATTGCTGCCTTACTGCTTCTGCCCCACGTTTTACTTAAGAGAGTCGTATGTCCAAAACTGATTCAAAAATAGTGTCTCAAATTGAGAATCGCCGTACGTTTGCTATTATTTCGCACCCGGATGCGGGTAAAACCACCATTACCGAAAAGGTTCTGTTATTTGGTAACCAGATCCAGGAAGCGGGTGTGGTTAAAGGTCGCGGCGGCAAACATGCAACTTCAGATTGGATGGAACTGGAAAAGCAGCGTGGTATTTCGGTCACTACCTCTGTTATGCAGTTTCCCTATGGTGGTCGTGTGGTCAACCTCCTTGATACCCCTGGACACGAAGATTTCTCTGAGGATACTTATCGTACATTGACCGCGGTGGATTCGGCGTTGATGGTGATTGATGCCGCAAAGGGGGTTGAGGCCAGAACCATTAAATTAATGGAAGTCTGTCGTTTGCGAGACACGCCGATTATCACCTTTATGAACAAGATGGATCGCGATATTCGTGAGCCGATTGAGCTGCTGGATGAAGTTGAGGACGTTTTAAAAATTAATTGTTCGCCAGTCACCTGGCCAATCGGTATGGGTAAGCAGTTCAAAGGTGTTTATCATATTCTTGAGGATAAAACCTATCTTTACCAATCGGGCTTAGGTCATAAAATTCAGGATGTGCGTATTATCGAAGGCTTGAATAATCCGGCACTTGATGAGGCGGTAGGTTATTTAGCGAAAGATTTACGAGAGGAACTGGAGCTGGTTCAAGGCGCTAGCCACGAGTTTGATTTGCAGGAATTTCTAGAGGGTAAACTGACTCCAGTATTTTTTGGTACCGCATTAGGTAACTTTGGTGTTAATCATATGCTGGATGGCCTGGTTAAGTGGGCCCCCTCACCATTGGCTCGTGAGTCTGACGAAAGGAAAGTTGAAGCCACTGAGCCTACATTTTCCGCTTTCGTATTCAAAATTCAGGCCAATATGGATCCACAACATCGTGATCGTATAGCCTTTGCTCGAATTTGTAGTGGTAAATACACAAAAGGGATGAAAATGCGTCATGTACGGCTCAATCGCGATATGACTGTCAGTAATGCGTTAACTTTCCTTGCTGGTGACCGTGAGCATCTTGAAGAGGCCTTTGCTGGAGATATTATTGGTTTACACAATCACGGTACGATACAGATTGGCGATACCTTCACTGAAGGCGAAGCGATCAAATTTAAAGGCATCCCAAATTTCGCCCCTGAGCTATTTCGCCGGGTTCGTTTGCGTGATCCATTGAAGAATAAAGCTCTATTAAAAGGGCTGGTTCAGCTATCAGAAGAAGGTGCTACTCAGGTGTTCCGTCCACAAACATCTAATGATTTAGTATTAGGTGCGGTGGGGGTGCTACAGTTTGATGTGGTTGCACATCGATTGAAAAACGAATATAAAGTGGAATGTATCTATGATCAGGTTAACGTTGCAACGGCCCGTTGGGTTGAGTGTGATGATGAGAAAAAGTTTGAGGAATTCAAGCGTAAGAATGCCGATAACCTGGCCTTAGATGGAGGGGACAACTGGACTTATTTAGCACCAACCATGGTTAATCTTAATTTAGCCATTGAGCGTTGGCCAGATGTTCGATTTTTTGAAACTCGTGAGCACTAAGTCAGTCAAGTAATAAGCCAGGTGCTTCAACGGAAAGGGTAGAGAATATAGGATGTTCAAACCAAAGCACAAAGAACCAGAAGTTAAACTTTTCGACAGCCACTGTCATCTAGATTTCCCGGTCTTTGATCGGGATCGGGAAACCATTCTTACCAATCTGCATAAAGTTGGAATTGAGGGAGTTTTGATTCCAGGAGTCACCCAAGATAAGTGGCGCCATTTACGGCAGCTTGCAGCGCTGAGGCCGGATGTACACGTTGCTCTTGGCCTGCATCCTATGTTTCTCAAAGAACATAGAAAGCAACATCTACACGACCTTGAGTTAGCGGTTACTGTTAATAATCTGTCAGCTATTGGTGAGATTGGGCTTGATTATTACGAAAAAGAGGCGGATCGTAAAACTCAAATTTCGTTATTTAAAGCTCAAGTAGAAATTGCTAAATCTGCCAAGCTTCCTGTGATCCTGCACGTCAGAAAATCCCACGAAGATATACTGCTGTATCTTCAAACAATGCATTTCGAACATGGTGGGATCGTACATGCTTTTAACGGTAGCTTAGAGCAAGCCAGGCGCTATCGTGATTTGGGCTTTAAGTTTGGGTTCGGTGGTGCTATTACTTACCCACGAGCCGTTAAGTTGCGTGCTTTGGCAGCTGAGTTGCCTTTATCTGATATTGTTCTGGAAACTGATGCACCGGATATGAAGCCGTACAATTATAATAAGGATCACAATACACCACTGAATATATTCCATAATTTCAATAGCTTAGTTGAGCTAAGAGAAGAGCCCGCGCAGGAGATTGCCCAAGCAACTACCCGCAACAGTAAGCAAATACTAGGTATAAAGTAGTTAATATCTGGTTATTTCACATTTATCTAATGAGCCAGTTGTTATTGGTTAAGTTTTAAGCTATAACAATTCGCGGTTTGCTTTTTAGAAGGCTAACCGTCCTATAGCTGAGTTATAAATAAACATAAACTAACAATAACGGGGTTCAAAAAATGGATAAAAAATCTATTTTCCCGCCTGCCAAAAAGCTGATGATAGCCACTGCGATCCTTTCTGCGGTGAGCTTTAACAATGCTGTTTTGGCGGCAGAAGAGGAAGAAGCAGAGAGCATTGTTATAACAGGTTCTCGTATTCGTCAGGCACAAGCTGAAGGTGCTAATCCAGTCAAGGTTTTAGATCGAGCCACGCTTGATCAGTCTGGACTAAAAACAATCGGTGATATTCTTGCCCAATTACCAGGTTCTGGTTCAGCACTTAATACTCGATTTAATAGTAGTGGTAACTTCGGTTTCCCACCTGATGGTGGTGGTGTTGGTGCCGGTGCTGCACAGGTTGCATTACGTCATCTTGATGCTAAAAGGACTTTGGTTCTGGTTGATGGGCAGCGTTGGGTCAATGGTTCGTCCGCATCTGGTGTTTCAAACTCTGTTGACTTAAATACTATTCCAATCAGTATTATCGACCGTGTTGAAATTCTTGAAGATGGCGCATCTTCAATTTATGGTTCCGATGCAATTGCTGGCGTTGTCAACATCATTACTCGTAAAGATTTTGAAGGTATGGAAATTAATGCCTATGGGGGTATGTTTGATGAGGGTGATGGCGAGACAGGGCAATTCGATATTTCATTTGGCGCCAACTCTGATCGGCTCAATGTCTTTTTTAACGTTAGCCATTATGATCAACAGGCAGTAAATGCTTATGATCGAGAGCTCTCTAAAGTACCAGTTCCTTACACTGGCGTGACGCGTGGTAGTTCAGGTACTCCGCAAGGACGGTTCTTGTTTGTTGACCCTAATGATCAAGTTAATGACCTTACAATTAACGATGGCGTTACTGGCATTCCTACCTATGATCTAAATAACCCTGGTGGTCCCAATGATGACTTCCATGCGTTTACAAACAATGATCGCTTTAACTTCTCAACGTACAATTTGTATGTCACACCTAGCCAGCGTACCTCTATCTTTGGTCAGGTAAACTATCAGGTTTCTGATAATGTTAGCTTTTATACCAAAGCACTTTATAACAACCGTAAATCAACAAACCAGGCAGCGCCAGAGCCAATTTTCATTGGACCAGACGCAGGCACCGGTGGTTTGGCAGATACGGTCGGTATTCATGAAACCAACCCCTACAACCCATTTGGTTTCACTCTGGATGAGAACAACCTGATCTTTATCGGGCGTCGCCCGTTAGAGGGTGGTCCTCGTGTATTTAAGCAGAATGTTGACACCACATTTATCGCAATGGGCTTTAATGGTAGTTTCATGGCTGGTGATAATGACTACTATTGGGACGTTAATTACAGTCATGGTAAGAATGATGCACAACAAACGACTTATGGTAGCTATAATATTCAGCGCATCAAATATGCATTGGGTGCTTTAGCAGAATGTGAAGCAATAGATGGCTGTGTGCCGCTCAACTTAACCGGTGGTCAGGGTAATGGTTCCGGCACTATCACTCAGGAAATGCTGGATTATATTCAACCAGTAATGACTGACGTCAGTGACAATGTGATCGACACATTCTCAGCTAATATCTCTGCAGATTTATTTGAAATGCCAGCGGGTTATTTCTCTTTTGCAGCAGGTATCGAGTCGCGTGAATACCGTGGTTCGTATCAGCCGGATGGTCTTGTAGTTGCGGGTGAAAGTAATGGTGTTCCATCAACACCTACTCGTGGTGAGTATGATGTTGACGAATACTATGCTGAGTTTAAGGTTCCTTTGTTGAAGGATATGGCTGCTGCTGAAGAGTTAACTTTAACATTGGCTGCACGTAATTCCGATTACAGTACTTTTGGTTCGGAAACGACTACTAAATTTGGTGTTTTATGGCGCGTAACTGATGAGTTCATGCTGCGTGGTGCTGTCTCTGAGGGCTTCCGTGCACCAAGTATCGGTGAACTTTATGCAGGTGCTTCACGGTATGACGCTCAGTTGACTGATAGATGTTCTAACTACGTTGGAACACAGTTTCAGGAAGATTGTGAAGCGTTAGGCATTCCAGATACTTATCAGCAAACTAACCCGCAGATTTCTATTACTACCGGTGGTAACCCTGACCTAGATGCAGAACGATCTGATAGTACTACTTTCGGTTTTGTTTATAGTCCGGGCTGGGCCGCGGAGGCAGATTGGATCAATTCATTGGATTTCAAGGCCACCTACTATGACCATGAAATTGAAGGTGCAGTACAGGCAATTGATGCACAGACTCAGTTGAATCTTTGTATTGAAACTCAAGATCCTGAGTATTGTAATGGCATCAGCCGAACTGCTGGTGGTGCAATCAACGGTTTCAACAACCGTCTGGTTAATATTGGTGTGATTGAAACCTCTGGCTATGATTTTAATATCAGCTATGTAAGTCCACAGTATGACTGGGGTACTTTGAATGTCGACTGGACTAATACTTTTGTCAGTGAGTATATCGAAGAGTCTCTTGGTCAACGTGAAGACTTGGCAGGTATCGAGCGTAACGATTCAGGTATTCCGGAATGGAAGTCAATGATTAACACAACCTGGAAGCGTAATGACTGGAGTTTAGGTTGGACTATGCGCTATATCGATAGTTTGACAGAGTCCTGTTCAGATACTTTGGATAATACGCCAAACAGCTTAACGGCATTAGGTTTGTGCTCAAATCCTGGAGCAACGGATGCAGATTCAAAGAATGAATTAGATTCGCGTTTGTATCACGACCTCCAGTTTACTTATTACCCTGAAATTGAAGGCATGGATCTGGAGCTAACAGTGGGTATTAACAATGCATTGAACGAAGATCCGCCTGCATGTTATAGCTGTTCTTTGAATGGTTATGATCCGTCTGTGTATGATCCTGAAGGTAGCTTCAGTTATCTATCGGTTAGAATGAAGTTCTAATTGAATCAGGATAGTTAAAAATGGGGCTACGGCCCCATTTTTTTGTTTCAATGGACTTGAAAGTTTGGAAAATCAATGGGTTTGGTTTAACCTGAGAGAATACTACAACAACACATCTACCGGCATCATGTCAGCAACCTTATCCTCGTTTCAATTACTGGACTTATTAAAAAAAGCCAACTGGATATCAGAGGAGCAATTCCAGGCGTCGCGTATCCATTTGCGACAGGTCAATCCTAAGCTACATCCTATTGAGCAAGTTGCTGACCTTTCCTTAATGCGTCACGATGATCATCGCACTATGATCGATGAAGAGTCACTGACTCAATTTGTCGCTAAGTTGTATAAGCTACCTTATGTGAAAATCGACCCTTTAAAAATTGATGTGGATGGCGTGACTAGGGTTATGTCGATGGCTTATGCACAACGGCATAAGATTTTAGTGATCCATGTTGATAAAGAAGCGGAAGTCGTCAAAGTTGCAGTAATGTACCCTGAAGATCTGTCATGGCGTGAAAGTCTTGAGCAGGTGTTGCGTATGAAAATTGTGCCAGTCATGGCGAATCCTGCGCTGATTAAGCGATACCAAAGAGAGTTTTATTTACTATCTGCCTCGGTAAAAGGTGCCCATGATAGTAAATTACAAAAAGATAATACGGTTACCAATCTTGAGCAGTTGATTGAGTTAAAGGGTGCTGAGGAAGCGGATGCCAACGATCAGCATATTGTACAAATTGTTGATTGGCTACTGCAGTATGCCTTTAAAGAGCGGGCTAGTGATATTCATATTGAGCCACGTCGTGATGTTGGTGGAATTCGTTTTAGGATCGATGGTGTGTTACATAAAGTTTATGAGCTACCGATTTCGATCACTCATGCGGTTATTTCACGCTTAAAAATATTAGGTCGAATGGATCTGGCTGAACGGCGCAAGCCACTCGATGGACGAGTCAAAACAAAAAGTCCCGACGGTACTGAAATTGAACTTCGGCTATCAACTATGCCCACTGCTTTCGGTGAAAAATTTGTAGGGCGTATTTTTGATCCAACAGTTATTGCGCGAAACTTTGACGAGTTGGGCCTGGAGCCAGAGACTGAAGCAACTTGGCGCGATTTAATCAGCCAACCTAACGGCATTGTGCTATTAACCGGGCCGACAGGGTCAGGTAAGACGACCACCTTGTATACCTCGCTAAAATTATTAGCAACTCCAGAAGTGAATATTTGCACGATTGAAGATCCTATTGAAATGGTTGATCCAAAACTCAACCAAATGCAGGTGCACCACGACATCGGTCTCGACTTTGCGGCAGGAGTACGTGCTTTATTGCGTCAGGATCCAGATGTCATCATGATTGGTGAGATTCGTGATAAAGAAACCGCACAAATGGCAGTGCAAGCGGCGCTAACCGGTCATCTGGTTATTTCAACGCTGCATACCAATGATGCGCCTTCTGCAATGACTCGCTTGATCGAGATTGGCATCGAACCCTACTTGTTGAATGCCACCATGTTAGGCGTTATGGCTCAACGGTTAGTTAGAACTTTGTGTCAATTCTGTAAGCAAGAAAAGCCAACTGATCCCTTAGCCTGGGAAGCGCTAGTCGGTAGCAATCAAAAAGTGCCTATGCCAGAGAAGGTTTTTCATCCGGTTGGGTGTGATCGCTGTCGTCATACAGGTTATCAGGGCCGACAAGGTATTTATGAGTTACTGAGAGTGACTGATGATTTGAAAACTCTAGTTTATGAAAATGGTGAAATCCGCCAGTTAAGACGACAAGGCATTAAAGATGGGATGAACTTATTACGAGTCAGTGGTGCTTATAAAGTGGTGGCAGGAATAACCACTATTGAAGAAGTGTTACGAGTAGCGCCGCGCGATACTAAGTGATTTTCCATAGATATTGAAAGCCTGATATGAAGTTCTATCAGGCTTTTTTTATTTCAAATTAAGCTCAATTCTCAGTTTCAGTGTTTTCTGGTGCTTCTTCGCTGGTTCCTAATACGTCGTCAGCAGCATTATTGTTATCCTCTAAATCAACCTCCGGCAGCGACTCTGTTTCTGGATCGAGCAACTCTGAGCCACCTGCTTTGGGCTCTGCTACCTGCTTGAGTACCTGATAATAGCGTCGAATATTATTCACATACTTAACCGGTTCATCGCCTCGAGCGTAACCATAACGAGTTCTTGAATACCATTTCTTCTGACGCAGCAATGGTAAATATTCTTTAACCGATAGCCACTTATCAGGATTAGCACCATCCGCTTCAGCAAGACGACGAGCGTCTTCCAAATGGCCGAAGCCAACATTATAGGCGGCCATTGCAAACCAGGTTCGATCAGGCTCGCTAATTCGTTCGGGGATTTTATCTTTTACCAAGCGTAAATAATCGGCGCCGCCTAAAATACTCTGTTCTGCATCAAGACGATTTTTCACACCGAGCTGTTTGGCAGTATTCAAGGTCAACATCATTAGGCCACGAACACCGGTTGGTGAGCGAGCATGCGGCTCCCAGTGTGACTCCTGATAACCCATGGCAGCTAACAAACGCCAGTCAAGATCATTGCCAGCTGCTTCATAAAAATAGGGTCTATAGCGATCAAGTTTATTTTCTATGGCGCGTATAAATTCACGGCTACCGACATAGTCAAATTTTGACAGGTGCCCATAATATCGTTCGGTTAGATAAGCTAGAGTACCGTCTTCTTGGATTTTGGAGAAAAATTCTATGGCTTTGATATACAGGCTATTGTCAGTTTCTTTGCGAAAAGCCCAAGCTAATTGCTCAGGTTGAGAGACGCTAAAAGCTACTGCCAGTTCTGGTTGAACTTGGCGTGCAAGCAGCAATTCGTTAGAGTCGACAATGGTGTAGTCAAACTTGCCATCCAGCACACCGTCTAGCAAGTCCTGTGGAGTTAAATCAGAGCGCTCGGTCCAGCTGAGTTCCGGGTAATCCTGCTGCGCTTCCAGCAGTGCCTCTGAATGTGAGCTGTTGGCGACAACCGTCAGATTTTTGTCAACCTGGCTAAAGTCGCGAGGACGGTCATGCCCCTGCTTGTAGACCAGCTTACTGGTGATATCCTGATAGGGTGGGCCAAACCGCAGATATTCTTCACGCTGTCGAGTCACTGTTAATCCGGCGGCTGCAAAATCTGCACGCCCACTGGCGACTTCACGTAGAATTTTGGCAATATCGTTTTCAGTAACGATCTGCACTCGAACGCCTAGCTCATCGGCAAATAGCTTGACCAGATCGTACTCAAATCCACTAAAACCTTCTTCTCCCACATACATGGTGGTTGGTGAAATTCGAGTATAGACTTTGATGTAACCTTGTTCCTGTACCTGTTCCAGCTGGTTTTTGGACTCTTGCCCACAGCTTAGCAGTAGCGGAAGTGATGCTATCAATAGCGTAAAACCGTACAAGCTATTTCTAAGGCCTTGATTCATATAGAAAATTATAATCTCAGCGATTGTTTGCCAACATTATGACGGCAACCAGCTAAAAAGTGCAAATTAAAGCATTCAATTTTCCCATTAGGTCTTATCAATAACAGCCAATTAGAGTAAAATTTGCGCTTTCGCAATTCCTCCAGATTTACAGTCGAGATCGGTATGCTCATATTACGCGGTAACCCTGCCTTTTCTAACTTTCAAAAGTCATATTTACTCAATGAAGCGTCATCAATTAGTTCGCAAGTTATTGATATTTATGGTGAGTATGTTCATTACGTTGATACCAACAATGAGTTGGAAGAAGCCGAACTGAAAATTCTCGAAAGATTATTGGAATATGGGCCAAGCCGTCCAGCCAGCGAGCATTCTGGTCAGCGTCTTATCGTCGTACCGCGTCCCGGAACGATTTCACCCTGGTCTTCGAAAGCGACCAATATCGCACAAAACTGTAGTCTGGATAAAATCGAACGAATTGAGCGTGCTGTTGCGGTTTATTTTAAAACCAGTGACGGCGCCGAGCTGAGTGCCGATGTCGTGGCTCAATTAAAGCCATTGATTCATGATCGCATGACCCAGTCAGTGTTTACCGAGCACAGTCAGGCGGAAGTCTTATTTGAGCAACATCAGCCGAAACCACTAGCCCATGTGGATATTCTTGGCGGAGGTCGCGAAGCCTTGGTTAAAGCCAACACCGACATTGGTTTAGCTTTAGCTGAAGACGAAATTGATTATTTGGTTGAGAGTTTCATCAAGCTTGGCCGTAATCCATCGGATGTTGAATTGATGATGTTTGCCCAGGCCAATTCTGAGCATTGTCGCCACAAAATTTTCAACGCCTCGTGGACGATTGATGGCATCGAGAAAGAGATGTCACTGTTCAAGATGATCAAAAACACCTACCAGGTCAATTCTGAAGGTGTCCTATCGGCTTATAAAGATAACGCGGCAGTTTTCGAGGGTTTCACGGCTCATCGTTTTTTTGCCAACGCGGAAACCCATGAATATCAATATCATTTAGAGCCGGTACACGTTCTGTGTAAGGTCGAAACCCACAATCACCCAACCTGTATTTCGCCTTATCCCGGTGCTTCGACTGGTTCTGGTGGTGAGATTCGTGACGAAGGCGCGACTGGTATCGGCGGCAAACCAAAAGTTGGTTTGACTGGCTTTACGGTATCGAACCTGAAAGTCCCGGGCTATGTTCAACCGTGGGAAACGGACTATGGCAAGCCTGAGCGTATCGTCACTGCATTGGACATCATGCTTGAAGGCCCGATTGGTGGCGCCAGCTTTAATAACGAATTTGGTCGTCCGGCAGTGAACGGTTATTTCCGTACTTTTGAAGAAGAATTCGATTTCGACTTTGGTTCAGAGAAGCGTAAAGAAGTGCGCGGTTACCACAAGCCCATCATGATCGCAGGCGGTATGGGTAACATTCGCGAGCAGCATGTTGAGAAAAAAGAAATCAAACCGGGCTACAAAGTGATTGTCCTTGGTGGCCCAGCAATGTTGATTGGTTTAGGTGGTGGTGCTGCTTCATCCATGACCTCAGGAACCAGCCAGGAAGACTTAGATTTTGCTTCAGTTCAGCGTGACAACCCAGAAATGGAGCGTCGCTGCCAGGAAGTGATTGACCGTTGTTGGGAGATGGGTGAGAAAAACCCAATTGAGTTTATTCATGACGTTGGCGCGGGTGGCCTTTCGAACGCCATTCCAGAGCTAGTGCATGATGGTGAGCGTGGTGGTAAGTTTGAGCTTCGCCGTGTACCCAATGCAGAAAAAGGCATGGCGCCAGTTGAAATCTGGTGTAACGAAGCGCAGGAGCGTTATGTATTAGCGGTTTCTCCTGACAGCTTAGCCAAGTTTGAAGAAATCTGTGGCCGTGAGCGCTGCCCATTTGCAGTAGTTGGCGAAGCGACAGAAGAGTTGCACCTAGAACTGGCCGATGAGCACTTTGATAATAAGCCTGTTGATCTGCCAATGGATATTCTGTTCGGTAAGCCACCTAAAATGCATCGTGAAGCAGAGACTTTAGCAGCTCCATCAACGGCACTTCCTCAAGTTGATGATATCAACGAAGCGGTTGACCGTATTCTTGCATTGCCGGCAGTTGCTGATAAAACCTTCCTGATTACCATTGGTGATCGTACAGTTGGCGGCATGGTATCGCGTGACCAGATGGTTGGTCCGTGGCAGGTTCCGGTAGCCGATTGCGCGGTAACTACATCGACTCATAACAGCTACACTGGCGAAGCGATGGCGATGGGTGAACGTACTCCTGCTGCATTGCTGGATAGCGCTGCCTCTGCGCGTATGGCGGTGGGTGAAGCTGTGACCAATATTGCCGCAGCGAAAATTGATGACATCAAAAAGATTCGTCTATCAGCAAACTGGATGGCCGCCGCAGGCGCACCGGGCGAAGATGTGAATCTTTATAAAGCGGTTGAAGCAGTTGGCATGCAATTGTGCCCAGAATTAGGAATCACTATCCCAGTTGGTAAAGACTCGATGTCGATGAAAACCGTATGGGAAGAAAATGGCGAAAAGAAAAGCGTTACTGCACCTTTGTCATTAGTGATTACTGCCTTTGCGCCAGTGACCGATGTGCGCAAGAGTTTGACACCACAATTGCGCACCGACTTGTCTCAAGAGAATGGCGGCTCTTCATTAGAGACTGAATTATTGTTGCTAGACCTTGGCCGTGGCAAAAACCGCCTCGGCGCAACAGCCTTCACTCAAGTCTATAAATTGCTTGGTACGGAGCCAGCCAACGTTGACTCAAGCGATGACTTACGCAACTTCTTCAATGCCGTGCAGTCGCTTAATCATAATGATTTGGTTCACGCCTATCATGACCGTTCAGACGGCGGTCTATTAGCAACCTTGGTTGAAATGGGCTTTGCCGGAAACTGCGGCGTTAGCGTTGATTTGTCAGAACTGAATGGCACAGCCGAAGAGATTCTGTTCAACGAAGAACTTGGTGCCGTGTTGCAGGTTCCAGCTGATAAACGCGATCAAGTCGAAGCCATCTTGACTAAGCACAAGGTCAGCGAATTTGCTCACTTTATCGGTGTGCCAGCAGAAACCAAAACTTTCAGCGTCACCAAAGATGGCAACGATGTTATCTCACGTGACATGAAAGACCTGCGAGCCATTTGGTCAGAACTGACCTTCCGTATGCAAGCCATGCGCGACAACCCAGAGTGCGCACAACAGGAATTTGATAGCAGACTTGATCTGGATAATCCAGGCATCAAGCCATTTGCCACATACAACGTCGATGAAAACATCGCCAAGCCATTAATCTCAACCGGTGCTCGTCCACGTGTAGCCGTTTTAAGAGAGCAGGGCGTTAATAGCCAGCTCGAAATGGCGGCAGCTCTAACCAAGGCAGGCTTTGAATGTATCGACGTTCATATGAGCGATATTTTAACCGGCCGCGTTAGCTTACAAGACTTCATAGGTGCAGTAGCCTGTGGCGGTTTCTCATACGGCGACGTACTCGGCGCTGGCGAAGGCTGGGCAAAATCGATTTTATTCAACTCACGTGCCCGTGACGAGTTTGAAGCCTTCTTCAACCGCCAGGATACTTTCAGCTTAGGCATCTGTAACGGTTGCCAGATGATGTCAAACCTCAAAGAGCTGATCCCAGGCGCCGATCACTGGCCACACTTCGTGCGCAACCAATCAGCGCAATTCGAAGCACGTTTCGCCATGGTTGAAGTCGCAAAATCACCATCGCTATTCATGACCGGTATGGAAGGCTCACGCTTACCAATCGCTGTGTCACATGGCGAAGGTCGCGCAGAATTCAAATCAGACGACCTGGCAAAACAAGTCAACGAATCAGGTTTAATCACAGCGCGCTACATCAACAACTACGGCGACATCGCAGATACTTATCCAGCCAATCCAAACGGCTCACCATTCGGCATCACAGGCCTCACCACAACCGACGGCCGCGTCACCATCATGATGCCGCACCCAGAGCGCGTAGCACGCACCGTGCAGAACTCCTGGAGACCGGATGAGTGGAGAGAGGATGGGGCTTGGCAAAGAATCTTCTACAACGCCAGAAAGCACATAGGGTAAAATTGCCTTTTTCTTCCTATACTTTGTTGTATCAAGATTTTAATCAGGTCATTCACAAACACGTGAACTCCCCTCTTAAAATCTTGATACGCCGTGTCTAGGAAGAAAAATTCTAATTTTACAGAGAGGTGCTCGCGGACAACTAGTCCGCTCCGCCGCCTCAAAAAGGTTTATGTCTTGTCTTGAAAGAAAAATCCTAATTTTACGAGTTGTAGCGTCTGTTGCTCCAGCCTGATATAACTTGCTTTAAAAATAAAAGTGGATGCTTGTTTTATATTCAATTGCTTTTACAAATAAAGCTTTGATATTTTTTATTAGCTCGTCTAGTTCATTTGTCCAGACTCGTTTTTCGATACTTTGAAGCGCAGCCTCTAGTTTTCTTGGATTTTGGATTGAGTCATACTCATAGTCATCAATCATAGCCCCACTAGACATATTGATAAGAGCAAAGAGTCCTGCCTGCCACAGGCGATCAAAATCCTTCTGACTTATCTGAAATTCTTCGAGCATATCCGAAGGGCAGTTATCAATATCAAGGAGTTCTTGTGCTTCTTTAGTTATTGGGACAGTGATAATTTTCATGTCTAACTCCAGTTGATGTAGGGTGCGTCGTGACGCACCGCTCTTTTATATAGACTATGACTTCTTGTAAAACTTAAACATTAGTTCTTTGGGCATCCAGCCACGTATAAAACAAAGAAATAGGGGGGCCAAGGTAAACTATTCCCCCTAAAAGTAACGCTAGCGATGTGGGGCCTTTGTCCACGCCATGACCAATTACGTAACAAATGAGCATTGAAAGCACTGTGAATAAGCTTTCTGCTTTGTACTTACTTCTTTAGTCTTTAGATGTTTTTTGTTTCTCATAAGTTCACATAACACTCTGTATATAAGGAATAACTGTCTCTTTATTTAAGTAAGCGATATACGCAGCTATATTTAGGAAAACGGTAATCCAAAATATAGCTTTGAAGGAGCTTTTACTTGTTTTATGTCGAAATTTTTCTTGAGCTATTAGTGCTCCAGGCCAACCACCAATGAGTGAAAGTAAGTGAAGTGTTTGCTCCTCCGTTCGCCATGCTTTATTTTTAGCAGCAGCCTTATCCTTCCAGTAAATGAAAAATGTAATCAAACTGGCTACTATATAAAATGTCAAAATATAAAACGGAAGTTTACCGGTAAGAAATGAGACGCCAAGAAAAGCAAAAGCTAAAATAGCTACAGTAAAGCGAATATGATTTGTTTTAGATTGTCTTTTTTTGACCAATCTATCCCCCGCTAATGTGGCGTTAGTTGCGCACTTTCTACCTTGCTTATCTGCCGACAGTTGGTAAGTAACGATTTCATTGATCTGTGGTCGACGGTTTCTATTCTTGAGTGCTGTGATATGAATGAAAACCCTTTCGCCACCCTGTAATGGAGTTATAAATCCATAGCCTTTACCATCATCCCAAGTAGTGATTTTCCCTTTGGTTCTCATCGGCAAATCCTGATACTATTCTTAAAGGTCTTATCGAGACTATTAATATTTTCCAATCTAAATCCCCGCCATTAATCCTGCCACTAAAGCCGTCAGCAACACCATCAAAATCACCTGTATGACTCCAATTAAAATAGCTTTCAGAAAGGTGGTGCCCAGTACCAGCATGTAAGCGATGGCGGCTACGGGTACGGTGACTAACCAGCCGTAGGTGTCATCTAATCCAGGGAAGTAGTGGTCTACACCAAACTGGAATAATGCGGATACGATTAAGGCGAACAGGCAGGAGAAGAAGCCTGTGTTTCTGGCGCCGATAAATTTAGCAGCGAATTTTAGTGGCAGGACTAATAATAGTACGACTATGAGCAGGTTAATTAATGTTTCCATGGTGTCTCCAAGCTCTTGTTATGGTTATTTATAACTCTTTTTCATATTTTGTTATATTAATTTTCACATCCTATTTTTATTGTGTTCACAATACAAGCTTCGGTTTTACTCCTGCTATACAGGCTTGCTCCAATTACCCCCTTAGATTGAGCTGAGTAGTAGCCAAGACATAGCAATTCAAAACAGGACGTTTTGAATAGCAAAATTCGGGCCAGTGACCGAAGGAAATCCCTTTAGGGAGATGGAACGTATTTTGCGGCACCCAAGGGGGCAGACCCTGCGTTAAGTGGCTTGGCGGAGACGAAGGTAGTTTCGCTTACGAAACCTCAATCTCGGGGCGCCGTTCTTTTTGGTTCCTTTTTCTTAGGCGTTAAGAAAAAGGAACTCGCCGAGTGGCGAAACTTAAGTTGAGGAAAGCTATAAAGTCACTGGATCCCGTGGTCGAGCCACGGGATGACAGCTATAGGTAATACTGAACGATATCCTTTTACCATAAACACTTAACTTCAAAATAGGATTGCCCTGTGGCATAGTATTGGCTGCTCAATTCTTACTGAATCTATTTTATGCGTGACCCGAAACTGGATCGTGACGCTTTGGCGTTTGTGGAAGGCGAGTTGGCGGATTGTTTGACTCGTTTAAACCGTGGCATTGAAAAAGAAAGTTTGCGTGTCACGGAGGATGGTTACCTTTCGACGAAAGCTCATCCTAAGTCCTGGGGTTCTGCCCTGACCAATGAGTACATTACGACGGATTATTCTGAGGCTTTGCCTGAGCTGATCACGCCTGTATCGAATGACCGCTTAAAGCCTCGTCAGTGGTTGCATGATATTCATCAGTTTATCTACCAGCACATGGATGATGAAATCCTGTGGATTGGAAGTATGCCGTGTATTCTGACCAAGGAAGACGATGTTCCATTGGCTAATTACGGCACCTCAAATGTGGGCATGATGAAGCATATCTATCGTCGTGGTCTGGGTTATCGCTATGGCCGTTATATGCAGGTGATTGCTGGGGTTCATTATAATTTCTCTCTTTCTGAGGATTTCTGGCCTAAATACCAACAATTCAAGCAAGATAGCGGCTCGTTAAAAGATTTTATCTCCAATCAGTATTTAGGTCTGATTCGCAATTACTTACGTTATTGCTGGCTGTTGCCCTATTTATATGGCGCTTCTCCTGCGATTTGTCGCTCCTTCACCAAGGGCAAGGGCGGTTCGCTGCTGGAAGACCATGGCGACGGCAGTTTATATGGTCAGTATGCAACTTCGTTGCGTATGAGTGACCTTGGTTATCAGAATAATGCTCAATCGAAATTTTCTATTCGTCACAATGACTTAGACGAGTATGTGGGAGAGTTGGAACGAGCCATTCGAACCAAGGATGAGTTCTATGAGGAACTGGGGGTTAAGGTTGATGGCGAATACCGTCAGTTGAACGCCAACTTGTTGCAAATCGAGAATGAATATTACGCCAAAATTCGCCCTAAACGAGTCATTAATTCTGGCGAAAGACCGACTCAGGCTTTGAAAAGAGCAGGGGTTCAGTACGTAGAAGTTCGCTCACTTGACTTGAATCCTTTCGATCCAGTTGGTATAAGTCAGTCACAAATTGACTTTTTAGACGTGTTTCTGCTCTTTTGCCTGTTACAGGAGAGTTGCAATCAATCGGATCGTGAGAACGCTGAAAACGACGAGAATTTCCGTCGTACAGTCTATTACGGTCGAAAGCCTGACCTCGGGCTGTTGAGATTTAATCGAGCAATCCCACTTAAAGAGGCGGCATTGGCGATTTTCGAGGAAATGCGCCCGGTTGCAGTGTTGCTGGATAAGAGCAACCAGACCAAGGCTTATACGCAAGCGCTTGGTGAAGCTATTGAAATGGCCAAAGAGCCGGAGAAGACGTTGTCTGGTCAGTTTCTCAATAATATGTTGGCGTATGAGAAAGGTTATTTTGGTTACACCATGGACCTTTCCAAGAAAACGCGTCAGCAATTTCTTTCTGAGCATATCAGCCCTGAGGTTGAAGCTCTGTTCGAGCGTGAAGCGGCTCAGTCGATTGAGAAGCAAAAGCAGATTGAGGAGAGCGACTCCTTATCTTTTGAAGAATATCTCAAGCAGTATTTCGCCTAGGGCACCGAGCCCTGGACAAATTAATTTAACCTAGTGAGGTGTTATGAACTATACCAAGTTCGATTTTTTGGGGATGACCGTAGGGCCGGTTGAGATCGCGTTTTTGATCTATCTGGTGTTCATGATTGGTATCGGTATCTGGGCTTACATGCGCACTAATGACTCCAGCGATTATATGCTGGGTGGTCGCGGCCTGGGTGGTGCGGTAACTGCATTAAGTGCTGGCGCATCGGATATGAGCGGCTGGATTTTGATGGGCTTGCCGGGTGCGATTTACTTTTCAGGTTTATCTGATTCGTGGTTAGCGCTGTTTTTAATTATCGGTGCCTACCTAAACTGGAAGTTTATTGCCGGTCGTTTGCGTTCTTATACTGAAATTGCCGACAATGCATTAACCCTTCCTGATTATTTTGCCGGCCGTTTCCACGATGCCGGTAAATCGCTGCGTATCGTTGCCGTATTAGTCATGATTATCTTTTTCGGCTATTACATTGGTTCTGGTCTGGTTGCGGGCAGTAAGCTGTTCGAATCAAGCTTTGGTTATGATTACAATACGGCGTTATTGATCAGTTCCATTGTTATTATTTCGTATACTTTCCTTGGTGGTTTCCTGGCGGTTTCCTGGACTGATTTTTTCCAGGGCTTGATCATCATGACTGCTCTGATTGTAGCGCCAATTGTGCTACTGGTTGAGTACAACGGACTGAGCGGTATTGTTGAAGCTACCCGTGAAATCAAGCCTGAGGCTGTGAGCTTTACACAAGGCTTCTTCGATAATAACGACTCTTTTAAATGGATTGCATTTTTATCACTGGCTGCCTGGGGTTTAGGTTATTTCGGTCAGCCACATATTCTCGCACGTTTTATGGCGATTAAGAGTGTAAACACAGTACCGCAGGCTCGTCGCATTGGTATGAGCTGGATGATTATTTGTGTGTTGGGCGCAGTATTTATTGGTTTCGCCGGTATTGCTTACTTTGGCGGCGACTTTAATGCCAAAGCCTATGTATTGTTAACTGCGGATGATGTTGCAGTACTAGGCACCAAGCCAGGGAGCGAGAAGGTGTTCCTGTTATTGACGCAGGCACTATTTAATCCATGGTTAGCTGGCTTCCTGTTAGCGGCAATTCTGGCAGCGGTCATGAGTACTATCGACTCGCAATTATTAGCAGTTTCAAGCTCAGTTACCGAAGACGTTTATAAACCATACATGCGTCCAAACGCTTCTGAAAAAGAACTGGTTTGGGTTAACCGTTTTGTGGTGATTCTGGTTGCCGGGATTGGTATTGCAGTTGCGATGGGAGAATCTAGAAATGTCCTTAATTTAGTCGGTCAGGCCTGGGCAGGTTTCGGAGCCGCTTTTGGTCCGGTTATTATTTTCTCGCTATTATGGCAACGTATGACTCGTCATGGTGCATTAGCAGGTATTGCAACGGGCGCGGTGACTGTATTGGTTTGGGACTGGTTGGGCAACAACACCGATATTGCAATATTCAAGCTGTACGAAATGTTACCTGGCTTTGTATTGGCCAGTTTAGCAATCGTTATTGTGAGTAAGTTAACTAAGGTTGCTGAAACCACTTACAATCAGTTTGACTGGTATCGTAACGAGTTTAAGAAGTACAAAAGCTAATGAGTAACCTGGTTATACGAGAAGCGGTGCGTCAAGACGCGCCGCAAATTCTTGGCTTCATCAGAGAGCTTGCAGAATACGAAAAGCTGTCGCATGAAGTGGTGGCTACCATTGCTGATATTGAGCAGACCGTGTTTGCTGATGATGCCAGAGCTCACTGCCTGATTGCTGAGTACGAGGGGAAGCCAGCCGGCTTCGCCTTGTACTTTTTCAACTACTCAACCTTTTTAGGTAAATACGGTATTTACCTGGAAGATCTCTACGTTAAGCCAGAGTTCCGTAGCAAAAAAATTGGTTATAGCCTGTTGCAGAAACTGGCAAAAATCGCCGTTGAGAAAGATTGTGCACGTGTAGACTGGTCTGTTTTAGACTGGAACCAACCTGCAATCGATTTCTATAATAGCATTGGTGCCAAGCCAATGGACGAATGGACCGTGTTCCGTTTGACTGGTGATGCGCTGGATGATTTTGCGGATAAGTAAAATTGTTTATTTGAGAAGTCTTACCTTTTAGCATTTCCTTTCTGTTTAGGCAGTTAATCTTGTCATTCCCGCGAAAGCGGGAATCCATTGTTCTATAAATCATTCCTGTCTTCAATTTTTCGCTACTCAGCGAGTCACTTTTCTTGCGTGGTCAAGAAAAGTAACCAAAAGAAGACCACCCCGTGATTGAGGCCTCGCTTCGCTCAACTATCTTCGTATACGCCAAGCCACTTAACGCACCGTAAAATACGTTCCATCCCTGGCCCGAATTTTACTATTCAAAACGTCCTGTTTTGAATTGCTATGTCTTGGCTACTACTCAGCTCAATCAAATGGGGGTAATCAGGCAATATTTATACCTGTTAGTTTAATGAAAGCCCCATTCTTTATTGCCTGAACTTACCCCAATTGCTACTCTATCGACACTTAAATTTTTAAATCAGTCATTTTGTGGAATTGGTTATGTCTAAGATCGGGACTCCTTTATCGAATACGGCTAAGAAAGTCATGATGCTTGGCTCGGGTGAACTGGGCAAAGAGGTGGTTATTGAGTTGCAACGCTTTGGGGTGGAGGTGACTGCAGTTGACCGTTATGCCAATGCGCCTGCAATGCAGGTGGCACATCGTAGTCATGTAGTTAACATGCTTAATGGTGATGCGCTAAAGCGTTTAATTATAGAAGAAAAACCAGATTTGATTGTTCCTGAAATCGAGGCTATTGCGACGGAAACATTGATAGAAGTCGAGAAAGAGGGTTTTACAGTAATCCCCACTGCTCGCGCGACTCGCTTGACGATGGACCGTGAAGGTATTCGTTGTTTAGCGGCGGAAGACCTTAGTCTGGAGACATCGCCTTATCGCTTTGCAGATACTTATGAAGAGTATAAGCAGGCAGTAGCAGAAATTGGTTTACCGTTTGTTATCAAACCGGTTATGAGCAGCTCCGGTAAGGGGCAGTCAACGGTCAAAACAGAAGACCAGATAGATGCTGCCTGGAAATACTCGCAAGCAGGCGGGCGTACCGGAGAAGGGCGTGTAATTGTTGAAGGTTTTGTGGATTTTGATTATGAAATCACCTTATTAACCGTTCGCTCAGTCAAAGGAACTCAGTTCTGTGCTCCAATTGGTCATACTCAGGAAGATGGTGACTACCGTGAATCGTGGCAACCTCAGCCGATGTCAGAAAAAGCATTGGCTGAAGCGCAGCACATGGCTAAGGCAGTTACTGATGACTTGGGTGGTTATGGAGTTTTTGGCGTTGAAATCTTTATTAAGGGTGATAAAGCAATCTTTAGCGAGGTGTCGCCACGTCCTCATGACACCGGACTGGTAACATTGATTTCTCAGGATTTATCAGAATTTGCATTACATGCCCGAGCCATTCTCGGATTGCCTATTCCGGTCATTCGTCAGATGGGACCATCTGCTTCGGCAGTGATATTGGTTGAAGGTGAATCACAGCAGGTTGAGTTTGGAAATCTTGAGGCAGCGATGTTTGAGGCTGATACTCAATTGCGTTTATTTGGTAAACCGGAAGTCAGCGGTAAGCGCCGTATGGGTGTTGCTTTGGCTAAGGCTGATTCGGTTGAGCAGGCCAGAGCAAAAGCCCGCAACAGCGCGGCCAAAGTGACCATTAAACTTTAAAATCCTTAATTGAAATAAAAAGAACTCTCTTGGGCTTAAGTGTCATGTCATTACTCATTATGAGTATAGCCCAAGAGAGTTAAGTTCCTATCTACCTATCTGTCTTTATATCAACAGACCAGCTGTTATTTGATTTGTACCGATTTCTTTGGTTTTTCACTGCCAGCCTTTTTAGGTAGATGGATATTTAGCATGCCATCTTTAAACTCGGCTTTGCATTGATCCGTATCAACGTTGTCAGGGAGAGTAAAACTTCGAGTAAAGCTACCATAGAAGCGCTCCAGTCTGTGTTGTTTCTCGTCTTTTTCTTCGTAACGGCGCTCGCCCTGAACGCTTAATATGTTGTTTTCGATATTGATTTTGACGTCTTCTTTCTTAACTTCCGGCAGTTCTGCTTTAACCAGAAATTCGTCAGTTCTTTCAATAAAGTCGACAGCTGGACGCCACTCGTTACCAATCCCATTCGACATTTCGTCAAATAGGCCTGAAACAGGGAAGTTCATGAAAGATTCGATGTTTGAGAAAGGTTTCCATTTAGATAATTGCATGATACACCTCCAAATTATGTATATTGCCGTGATAGACTAATTCAGGTTGTTCCTCTTTATGCCAACTCACTTTGATCTAGATCAAAATAGTGCTAGGTTGTAATGAGGTATAAAGAAGATATCAAGTTATAATCATTAGCTAGACAAAGGAGAGAGTTATGGGTTCATATAAGCAGGTCTTAGTGGCATTAGATCTTCGCAAAGAGGGCGAGGCCATTATCCAAAAAGCACAAAATGTTCTAGCAGAGGGTGGCGATCTGCACCTTGTACATGTTGCAGAACCCATTGAAGCAGGACTCTGGGCGGGTGCACCGTTTGGAGCTGTTATCGTCAATACTGATGATATTGAGCAGGAAGCGATTAAAGCTAAGACCAAGCGTATCAATGAATTTGCCAAAAAATATGGTGTTGCTGATGATCATTGCCATATCAAAATCGGTAAGCCGTCGCGCGAAATTAAGAAATATGCAGAAGAACAGGGTTGCGATGTGATTGTTATTGGTACGCATGGACAACATGGCTGGGAGTTGTTGTTGGGTTCTACCGCCAATGGTGTTCTGCATGGCGCGCCTTGTGATGTGCTATGTGTTCAGATGCGTAAACCAAAAGAGTAACGTTAGTATCGATACAAAAAAGGAGCTCATATGAGCTCCTTTTTTGTATGATTATTCGTCATTGGATTTAAGGGGTTTAACTGTCACCAGCATGAGCGGTAATAGGGTTAAGTTTAAGAACAAAGCTACCGCCATTGCAAAGCCAGTGAGTAAACCAAAGTAGATTGACGGGATAAATTCTGACAGCGCCAAAATGGCAAAACCCACAATAATGGTTACGCCAGTATAGTAAATCGCTTTACCAATACTGCCATGGCAGCGTTCCATGGTTGCCAGATAATTATTATCTTTTTTGAACTCACTTTTAAAACGATGCACATAGTGAATCGAGTTATCAACCGCGATACCAATTACGATCGCAGCAATCGTGATTGTCATCATATCCATTGGTACGCCCATCCAACCCATAATGCCTAAAACTAAAGCAGCAGAAAGCGCATTCGGAATGGTTGCGAGGATAGCCAGAACAAATGAACGGAACAGCACCAGGAACATCAGCAGGATAGCAAGGTAGACTACGCCAATGGTCATAATCTGTGAGTCGAACAGGCTCTGCAGCATATTATTGTAGAGCACCAACATACCGGTAAAGTGGACATGTTCTTCCTTAATATTGGTTTCACTGACGATAAACTCATTAATTGTTGCAATCAGATCGGAACGTTTTAGATTCGGGTTAGTTTCTTCGACTCGAATATTGATACGAACCTGGTCGCCATCATCTGAAAGGTATGGGTCTAATAATGTTTTTCGGACATCATCAGGCATCTTTTGATGAACGAGGGTTAAAGTCAGCTCATCAGGATATTCACCGTCGTTCATTTCTTTCAGAACTTTCGCTGTAGTGGCGAGTGACTGGACTTTGCCAGTTACTTCAAGACTATCTACATAATCATGAATTTTTTCAACAGTTTCCAGTTTGCTACGAGTAAACCAATATCCGGCATCGTAACTTTCACTATCAAATTCATCAGAAAACTCATCTTCAAATTCATCTTCTGCGAACAGTGATTTTTCATTTGGGTCAGCATCAATCACGATATCCAAAGGAGTCGTTCCGCCAAGCTGCTGATCAATGACGGTCATACCCCGGTAAATTTCAGTAGTTGGTTTGAAGTAATCTATAAATCGGTTTTCAACTTTCAGTTGAGAAATACCATAGCCACTAAAAATAACTAGCAATATTGATAAGGTAAAGATTGCCGGCTTAAACTTAACGCTGATATTGAAAATCCAGTGTGTGATTTTATACGTAATACTAGAACCACTTTGATGTTTCTCAGTACTTAATAATTGTATGAAACTTGGGAACACTACGAATGTGATGATAAAGCCCAGCACCAGGCCAATAGTCATTATCCAACCAAAATCAATCACGGGCCGAATGCCACTGATTAGTAGTGAAATAAAAGCAACGATAGTTGTTAGCGCTGTGTATAAGCACGGCCAATACATGGTTTTAATAGTCGCTTTGATTCGTTCAGACTGACTGCTTGTTGGGTTATCAGAAATAAAGTCCCGATAAAAAACGGTCAGGTGGACATTAAGTGCTAATACTGTAATCAATAAAATCGATGGGAAATTGGAGGATATGACTGTGATTCGCCAGTCGAGATAACTTAACAGGCCCGCCAATATCAGTACAGTGACCAGACACGAAAAGAGCGGCACTAAAACCCAGCGCAATTTACCGAAGAAAACAAACAAGGCGATCATAATAAACAGCAAGATACCGATACCAAAGACGGTAATGTCATGCTGAATAAAATCAAGCATGTCATTGGTAATCATTGAAATACCACCGAGGTACATCTCTGCAACATCTCGGTAGTCATCCATTATGGTTCTAACTTCTGTAATGATTTGGCTAGTACGTTCAGAAGCCTGCTTGCTGTAAGCATCGAATTCTTCTTCCAGTCGTTCCAGACGCTCTGATTCTTCATCAGATAGTTCTTGCTGGCTACGTTTTAAGCGTAGCTGGTCACGGGCATCAAGCAAGCTAAAGTAGCGTTCATCACGTTCGAAGTTAACTTGAACCGCACTCGTTTCACCATTGTCACCCACAAGCAAATTAGTATAGAGAGGGCTGCTGGTAAATTCTTCAAGAGCTTTTTGTTTATCAACACCTTCGTCCATCAGAGTTGGAATTTCAGCGGACAGGGCTTCTGCATCCAGTTTTATTCCATCCAACAAAGGCACATTGAGAATGCTGTTGATATTAGCGACTGTTTGAATCTGTTCTAAACGACTGACAAGATCCTGTAATGATGCTAGAGCTTGTTCATCCATTAAGCCAGCATGCGGCTTCCAGGTTATGATCAGAAAGTCGTCTGAGCCATAGCGCTCATTAACTTGCCGATAAAAGTTTAATGATGTGTCGTTTTCTAGAGTGAGGGACTCACCTGAGGCATCCAGTCTAAATTTAGGTAGCTGAGTTGCGGCCACCACAGATAGTATTATCACCAACGATAAAGTTATGATCGGATGATTGAGAATGAGTTTCTGATAAAGCCGGAAAAAGAAATGCTCTTTATTATGTGTCATGGATGAGTTCCAAGTTTAAATATCAGTGTCTGGTGCGCGGTAGAGTTTAGGCATAATACGCACAGTTTTAATAAGGTTGTCTTTGACCTGCAAAATTTCCATGGGGTAACCATGTAGGCGTAATCCCGTTGATGCTTCAGGAATGGTTTCCAGATACTCTGTAATCAGACCATTTAATGTTTTTGGACCATCAAGAGGTAAGTACCACTTCATGGCTCGATTCAATTCACGAATAGTGATGGTGCCGTCTACTAAATAGGTCCCATCGTGTTGTGCTTGAATCTCTTTATTGATGTTCGACATTTCCGTGGTGAAGTCGCCGACAATTTCTTCAAGAATATCATCGAGTGTGACTAAGCCTTCAATATCACCATACTCATCAACCACTAATCCGATGCGATCACGTTTGCGCTGAAATTTCATTAGCTGCGTATGTAGGGGGGTACCTTCTGGCACATAGTAGATTGGGTCTAGAAAATCAAGAATCGCTTCGTGAGTAGGTTCTTCAAGTTCTAAAATTCGACCAAAGTTACGCGCGTGTAAAAAGCCTTGGACCTGATCGATTTCTTCTTTGAATACTAGTAGTCTGGTGTGGATACTGTTACGAATTTGTTCGAAGATATAATCCATATCATCGGATAAATCGATACCTGCAATTTCATTACGTGGCACCATAATATCGTCAACGGAAACTGTTTCCAGATCTAAAATACTGAGTAGCATTTTCTGGTGTCGGCGCGGAATCATTGCACCGGCTTCATTCACCACAGTTCTTAACTCTTCCTGACTGAGATGATCCTCGCCTTCTTTACCAGCATTAACTCCAAACAGTCTCAATAAGCCATTGGCCAGAAAGCTGATCAGTTTAATGACCGGTGAAAAAATGGTAGAAAGGGGCTTAAGAATTGGTGCGGCAAAAAATGCAATACGTTCCGGGTTTAAAGCAGCCAATGTTTTAGGGGTTACTTCCGCGAATATTAGAATAACAACAGTTAGCATCAAAGTTGCAGCAAAGATACCGCCTTCACCCCAAAAGCGAATGGCGATGACCGTTGCAATAGCAGAAGCTAAAATGTTGACAATATTGTTGCCAAGCAATATTAGGCCGAGAAGTTTGTCTGGACGTTTGAGCATGTTGTAGACCCGTTTGGCGCTGCGGTCTCCACTTTTAGCCCGGTGTTTCAATCGGTAACGATTGAGTGACATCATTCCTGTCTCTGAGCTTGAGAAGAAAGCTGATAAAAGAATCAGTAAGCCCAGAATAATAAATAGGGTGCTAGTCGACAGGGTTTCCAAACACTAACCTCGCTGAAGAATATAGTCTAGCACTAGCTTACTGCCTATAAATCCAATTGCCAGAATGATGAAGGCAATGATGCACAGCCGAGCAAAGCGAATACCACTTAAACGGGATAACTTATAACCAAGGTAAAATGTACAGAAGCTGAACCAAGCAATTGCGGAAAGAATAATCTTATGCAAGGACTGGGCTTTTAAGGCTGTATCAGGCTGCATAAAGCCTAACACTATAGCAATGCCCAAGCTGATAATCCCCGACAGTACTAAAGCTGAGAGAAACTGTTCCATCTGCATCAGCGGTGGCATTAATGGGTGTATGGATGCTGGTCGACTACGTAATTTTTTATGTAAAAGTAATACAAAGATGCTTTGCAGAGTGGCAACCAGAAGTAAGCTGAAGCCAATTACCGATAACCAGACGTGCCAGAAGCCAAGAGCGTTATCTTTAAACATTAAAATATTGGGTTTTTCCGGTAACACGTTGAGTAAAGAGACTAGCCCTGCGAACAGGCTGGCGTAAAGCATTAAGTGTGGCGTCTGATGGTTGAATCGATATATGGCAATTAAAAGTACCATGATTAAGGCAATCAGGGATAAAGTATTAAGAAGTGATAAGTTTTGTCCAGCGTCGGTTTCGATCGCTAAATACAGAGCGTATAGGTGCAAAGCAATGGGCGCCAGTGGCAACCATTTCCCCCATTCTGGTACTTCTTTGGCCGGGTGATTTATGCGGAGAACAAAAAATACCGCTAATACAAGATAAGACAGCCCGGTGATTATATCGATTAACACTGCCGTAAGGCCTTTAGTTTGTTAGAGTTTTCATAAACCGCCATTTTAGAGCAAATTAGCACTGAAACAAGCGCTATCTATGAGAAATACTACAACATAGGGACTTGGTTTTCGTTATAATGCCCCTAATTTTATAAAAGCCATTAATTTGAGATAAGCAACAATGTTTGACAGTTTAAGTGATCGTCTCTCCGGTGCCCTGAAAACACTAAAAGGGAAGGGCAAAATCAGTGAAGACAATATTAAGGATACGTTACGTGAAGTGCGCATGGCCTTGTTGGAGGCTGACGTTGCTTTGCCTGTGGTTAAAGCCTTTATAGCTGACGTTAAAGAACGAGCCCTGGGCGCTGAAGTGGGCAAAGCACTCGACCCTGGACAGGCTTTCATCAAAATTGTTAATGATGAGCTGGTTAAAGCGATGGGCGAGGCCAACGATGGCTTAAACCTGAGTGCTAAGCCACCGGTTGTTATTTTAATGGCAGGTTTGCAAGGTGCGGGTAAAACCACCAGTGCCGGTAAATTGGCCCATCTGTTGCAGACCCGCGAAAAGAAATCGGTCATGGTTGCCAGTGCTGATGTTTACCGTCCTGCGGCAATTAAACAGCTGGAAACCGTTGCCGGTGAAGTCGGGGCAACCTTCTTTCCAAGCTCTACCGATCAGAAACCTATCGATATCGGCAAAAATGCCATCAAGGAGGCGAAGAAGCAATTTATCGATGTGGTCATTATTGATACTGCAGGTCGTTTAGCGATTGATGAAGCCATGATGGAAGAAATTAAATCGCTTCATGCCGCTATCGAGCCAACCGAAACCCTGTTTGTAGTTGACTCAATGACCGGTCAAGATGCAGCCAATACCGCGAAGGCCTTTAATGATGCCCTGCCGTTAACTGGTGTCATTCTGACCAAAGCAGATGGTGATGCGCGAGGCGGTGCGGCACTGTCCATTCGCCATATCACAGGCAAGCCCATTAAGTTCATTGGTATGGGCGAAAAAATCGATCAGCTTGAGCCTTTCCACCCTGAGCGTGTTGCTTCAAGAATTCTTGGTATGGGCGATGTCTTAAGCTTGATTGAAGAAGTCGAGCGTAAAGTCGACAAGAAGAAAGCCGAGAAAGTCGCCAAGAAAATCATGAAAGGCAAAGGCTTTGATCTTGGTGATTTTCGAGACCAGCTCTTGCAAATGAATAATATGGGCGGCATGGCCGGTTTGATGGATAAACTGCCCGGTATGGGGCAAATCCCTGAAGCAGCCAAGCAAAAAGCCCTCAACAATAAAATGACAGATCGCATGATCGCCATGATTAATTCAATGACTCCCAAAGAGCGCGCGCGTCCAGAGCTGATCAAAGGTTCTCGTAAAAAGCGTATTGCCAATGGTTCAGGCACTCAAATTCAGGATGTAAACCGTCTGCTCAAGCAATTCAATCAGATGCAAAAGATGATGAAAAAGATGAAAGGGCCGGGCGGCATGATGAAGATGATGCGTGGAATGAAAGGAATGATGCCTCCGGGAGGAGGGATGGGTGGTGGCCCGGGTGGTATGCCTCCATTCGGCCGATAAAAGCTTCTAATAGCTTCGTTAAATATCCTTAACTTTTTGACTCATTTACTTTTAGTAAACCACGGCAAAAAGTTAAGGCATTTGCCTCGCTCTAGAAGCTTTTATAGTCTTGCTCGTGGCTAAAATAACTGATTACTTTGTTAAAAATCCTTTTCAATCTGATTACTTACGGATGTAAGCGCCCATTTTGAAAAGGATTTTCGCCTCGTACTAAGCGATTTTCTCTCACAGTGAAACTAGCCTCTGCAAGTTAAAACGAACGAGCCAATTTAAGTTAGTGATTACTTTTCTTCTGAAATAATTACTGTCCCTTTTTTCCGTTCTTGTTGGATGTACTCCTCCATAAGATCGATATTGGCCTTCATTCTTTTAAGGTTTTCAGGCTGAATCTTGGCGACAAATTCAACGCAGTCTTTACCAAAACTGCTAACAAGGTTTGGGATGGTATTGCCACCCCATACACTGCTTATATTACATGATACTTTAATCCTTTCGCATGCATTTACATTGACGCTAAGTCGGCTTCCGGTGCATTTAGGAAATTCTTTTTTTAAGTAGGCCAGGTGGCGCTCAGCGATTCCAAGGTTGCTGTATTGTCTATATATCTCTGAGGAAGAGCTCACAATTTGCTGTTTTTGATCAGGCGGGATTAGTGTCTTTACGTGATCAAAGTGGGCTACAAGCTTTTTGCTTCCGTTTTCTTTGGCGACTTTGGCCCAAGCGTATGCTTTTTCAAGACTTTTTTCACCAGTCAGACCATTCAAATAGATAATTGATAAAATGTACTGTGCGTACTTATCGCCAGCCTTGGCTAATTTTGTGTACAACTGATGTGAGTCTTTATATTGAGCTTTTTGGAATAACTCCTCTGCTTGTTTTATATCAGTTTCATTTATCACATAAGGCTCTTGGTTATTGCTAAAAGCTGCTGAAGAACAACATAGTAAAGCGAATGAAGTGAGTAATTTCCTGAAATGCATAATCCTTTGTTCCTTTGCTTATTGGTTTGATACAACACTTTGACGGAGCTTGGGTTAGGGCGGTGACAAAAACCGTTCAAGATTTTCGACTTCCCTTAAAACACCACTGCCTATTCGAATTAATGGCTAGGTCAGCCAATTCGGCCACAGTGTTTCGTTTTGTTCTCTAAATAATATCTTTATTTTCCAGACCTGAGCATCCATAGAGTAGGCAGTCTTCGCTAAACCGCCTTAAAAAAAGGTGCAGAGGTATGCGGCGAGGGTTGGTTGGTTAGAATAACAATTCGTTATCCAATGTTACAACGTTTGATGGCAGAGCTGAATGAGAAATGGGTAAGTGCGAAGGCTATTTAAGGTGTTAGTAAATATAAATTGTATGGTTTTACCGAATCAGGCGAATAAGGTAGTAATTATCAGGAGTTTTTAGGTAAAATCGTTTCCAAATGCCGAGTATTTAATGTAAAATTCGCGCTCTTAAAATTTTGAAAGCTTTCAAAAGCCTCGATATTTGACGCTTTTGGGGCTGTTTTGTACTTAAAACAGAGGATTTGAACGATATGGTAACCATTCGTTTAGCTCGTGGTGGTTCTAAAAAACGCCCATTTTACCACGTTGTAGTTGCTGATGTTCGCGCTCGTCGCGACGGCCGTTTCATTGAGCGTGTAGGTTTCTTCAACCCAGTAGCTCGTGGTAATGAAGAGCGTTTACGCCTTGATAACGACCGTATCCAACACTGGGTCGGTGAAGGTGCGCAAATGACTACCCGCGTAGCGACTTTATTGAAACAAGCTGCTAAAGCTTAATTAAATCGTTCTAACAAACTGATTTAATAGGGTTTTCTATGTCACAAGCTTTTAAGCCGCTGATTGTCGGTAAATTAAACGGAGCTTCTGGCATAAAAGGGTGGGTAAAGGTTTTTTCCTATACTGACCCGAAGGAGAATATCCTGAACTATAGTCCCTGGTATTTGAAACTGAATGGTCAATGGCAACAGGTTTCGATTATCAATGGACGTGAACAGGGTAAGACTGTGGTGGCTCAGCTTGAAGGTTGTAATGACCGTAATACGGCTGAAAGTTACCGTGGCGTTGAGATTGCAATTGATGAGTCTCAATTGCCTCAGCTTGAGGAAGGTGAATATTACTGGCGTGACCTGGTTGGGTTAACGGTAGTTAATGTTGCTGGAGACGAGATGGGAACAGTCGAGAAGATGATGGAAACGGGAGCTAATGATGTATTAGTAGTGAAAACTGCTTCGAAAGAAGAGTTACTAATACCTTATGTCCCTGAGTATAGCGTAATGAAGGTTGATCTGGAGTCTAAGCAGATTACGGTTGACTGGGAGTTTGATGACCAGTAATGAATCACATGAGGTTCAGCGCATGAACATTCATGTGATTTCTTTGTTTCCAGCCATGTTTGATGACGTGATGGAGCAAGGCGTAGTAGGCAGAGCGGTCAAGCAAGGCAAAATAAATTTTGCCGTGACTAATCCGCGAGACTTTACAACGGATAAACATAGGACCGTTGACGATAGACCTTACGGTGGTGGGCCAGGCATGTTGATGATGACTGAACCGCTAGCCGAAGCCATTCGTTATGCTGAGACTCGTATGAGTCTTGAAACACCATCAGAACCTGTTTACAAAGTGTATTTGTCCCCACAAGGACGCCGCTTGAACCACCAGGTGGTAAAAGAGTTGGCTGAGAAGCCAAACCTGCTATTTGTAGCGGGGCGCTATGAAGGGATTGATGAGCGAGTGATTGAGTCAGAAATTGACGATGAAATCTCGCTAGGCGACTTTGTTCTTAGTGGTGGTGAGATTGCAGCTATGGCTGTGATCGATGCAGTGGTCAGAATGCAACCGGGAGTGCTCGGACATGAAGACTCTGCAAGTGAGGACTCTTTTGCGGAAGGTTTATTGGATCATCCGCATTATACAAGGCCTGAAATTTTTGAGGGCCAGCAGGTCCCGCCCATATTGCTCAGTGGCGATCATGAGAGCATTCGTCGCTGGAGGCTGAAGCAATCTCTGGGGAGAACCTGGTTGAGACGTAAGGATTTGTTGGACGACATTCAATTGAATGACGAGCAACGAAAACTCTTACAGGAATTTATTGAAGAATACCAAGCAAACGCTAACAAGTAGTCTTCGACCGATTAATTTTGAACGAGCGAGAGCTCGAATGAGGAGCATACAGCCATGAGTAACATCATCCAGCAATTAGAAGCTGAACAAATGAACAAAGAGATCCCGACTTTTGGTGCCGGTGATACAGTTATTGTTCAAGTTAAAGTTAAAGAAGGTAACCGTGAGCGTTTACAGGCTTTTGAAGGCGTTGTTATCGCAAAGCGTAACCGCGGTCTTAATTCTGCATTCACAGTGCGTAAGATCTCTTCTGGTGTAGGCGTTGAGCGTACATTCCAATCTTACAGCCCGATGATTGACAGCATCGAAGTGAAGCGTCGTGGTGATGTTCGTAAAGCGAAAATCTACTACTTGCGTGAGCGTTCAGGTAAATCTGCACGTATTAAAGAAAAACTGGTTCTTAAAAAGTAATATCAGTTTTTTGCTAGAAAAAAGCAGTCCGTTGGACTGCTTTTTTTATGCCTTAAACTTTTATTCTGGTAAAGTTTAAGTTCACCAAGTTTTAGTTGTGACTATATGAGCGAACCGATTATTGAACAGTTTTGTGATCAGGTCTGGATGGAGCAGGGATTATCCGATGCTACCTTGTCCAGCTATCGTAGTGACCTCAAATTGTTCAATCAGTGGCTCCAAAAGCAAGGCAAGGATTTGATTCACAGTTCACCATTCGACATCCAGCAATATCTAGCCGAGCGATATATCAAGCAATACAGTAGCCGTTCTACGGCTCGTTTTTTATCATCTGCCCGTAAGTTTTACCGTTACTTAATACAGTCCAATCAGATCAAGGTCGACCCGACACAGCAAATCGACAGCCCGAAAATTCAACCGCCAGTACCCAAGTCGTTAAGTGAGGACGAGGTGGATAGCTTGCTCAGTCAACCTGATTTGGATACGGCACTTGGTTTACGCGACAAAGCGATGCTGGAGCTTCTTTACAGTAGCGGTCTGCGCATAACTGAACTGATTTCGGTCGAAATCAATCAGATTGGTTTCCAGCAGGGTGTGATGCGAGTGATCGGTAAGGGCAACAAGGAGCGACTAGTTCCGATTGGCGAAGAAGCATTACAGGCAATAGCGCTGTATATCAGACATGGCCGAGCAGAGCTGGCGAACGAGAAAGTTTGCGACTGGTTGTTTTTGAGCACCAGAGGGCAGAGAATGACGCGGCAGACCTTCTGGCATCGAACCAAGCTTTATGCCAAAACTGCAGGAATCAGAAAGCATTTATCGCCGCATACCTTGCGTCATGCTTTTGCTACACACCTACTGAATCATGGGGCCGATTTACGTACGCTACAAATGTTGTTAGGGCACAGTGACTTATCAACCACACAAATCTATACTCACGTCGCTAAGGAACGGCTTAAGCAGCTCCATAGCGAGCATCACCCGCGAGGTTGATGATTATTTAACCTTGTACCGAATTCAAAGTGAGCTGTTTTAGGGTGTAAATGTTTGTAAATCGGCTTAAAAGATACCCAGCGACTGGCTAGAATGGCACTCTTAACAGGTGTCTATATTTCTTAAGTACACCTTGCCATAAATAAATTATGCATCTGAGTGGAGCCCCTATCAAGATGAAAAATCTGTTAATTATATTGATGTTAAGCGTAACTATTCCTTTAGCTTCTGCAGCCACCAAAGCACTGAGTGAAGACGAAGTTAAAGTGATGTTAGAAGCGCGTTTCCCGGGTGCATCGATAGACCATGTTTCTCCCTCTGAAGTGGACTCTCTGTATTCCTTCATGTTGCAAGGTGATCTTTATTACGTGTCAAAAGATGGGCAATACTTGATTGATGGTAAAATGCTGGATATTTCTACGGAGCAGATTCGTAATGTTTCGCAGGAACGCATCTCGATGCTTGACCAAATGAAGTCGCCGATGCGAAAGCGTGAAATGGCTAAGTTGAAAGAAGAAGACATGGTGATTTTCAAGGCACCCAACGAAGAGTATGTCATCAGTGTTTTCACTGACATCGACTGTGGTTACTGCCAAAAGATGCATCGTGAACGTGATGACTATTTAAGTCGGGGTATTACCATTCGATATTTAGCTTTCCCACGCGCAGGGCTGAAATCAAAATCTGCAGATAAGCTTCAAGGTATTTGGTGTGCCAAGGACCAGCAGACAGCAATGACTGAAGCCAAACTGGAGCGTAAGTACCGTGATGGTGGTTGTGCAACGCCTTTTGCAGAACACATGAGCCTGGTAAGAAAATTCGGTATTCGAGGTACTCCGGGGATAGTTCTGGAAAATGGTGACCTGATTGGTGGTTACTTGCCAGCAGAGATCATGCGTCAGCGTCTAGACCAGTTGAAGAAAGAGCGAAAGGTGGGACAAAAGGTGGAGCAAAAGGCAGAGCAAAAGAAAGCTGAACCTGAGTCCCCCTCAAACCCTGCTGTGGTAATGCTAAAGCAGGCTCTTTTAAAATTAGGACTATAATTAATAAAGTGTGCTAAGGATAAAGCAAGGCCAATACATTTCTACCATCACTGGCCAGAATGGTATAAGTGCGGCAGGCCGCATCTGTTGCCATAACTTCCAATGGTGTTCCCATCATCTGAGCAGTCTCCAGTAAGTCCCAGGAAGGAAACTCTTGATTTGCTCCTGTCCCTAGAATTACCACTTCATAACTGCCAATATCAAGCTCTCTCAGTGTGTCTCTGTCCAGCTTTGATACCTCATCTGGCAGTATATTGTCCTGCAAGTGTTCAAGTCCCAATACAATTGGGTCCTGATATGTCGCATCATTAATGATAATAGCCCCTGAGTCATAGGATTTAATCTTATACCGTCCAGGAGTGTTATCCAGAGAAAAGTCCATGATTGATTTTTATCTGCTGTAATGAATACCTATAATAGCAATTCATTGAACGCTGGATCAAAGTGTCAATTCGGTAATTAACAAATATTATGAAAAAAATTATTCGGCAACGTTCGTCACAGGAAGGTATCAAGCCTATAACCTCCAGCTCAGTATTAAACCGAGTCTATTCCTATCGTGGCATACAGGCTTCCGCTGAGCTTGATTACTCTCTTGCTCGGTTGCTTCCATATCATGATTTAAAAGGTATGGATGAAGCGGTGGCTTTGCTGGCTGAAGCTATAACAGAGCAGCAAAGAATACTGGTCGTCGGCGATTTTGATGCTGACGGTGCGACCAGTAGTGCTTTGGCAAAACTGGTTTTGACTGCTTTTGGTGCTAAGCATGTGGACTATCTGGTCCCTAATCGTTTTGAGTTTGGGTATGGCTTGTCACCAGAGTTGATCGAAGTCGCCAAGGAGTTAAAGCCCGACCTGATTGTAACTGTGGATAACGGCATTTCGAGCATCGCTGGCGTTTCAGCTGCGCAACAAGCGGGAATTAAAGTACTGATTACCGATCACCACTTAGCTGGTGATGAACTACCGCAAGCTAATGCTATTGTGAACCCCAATCAGCCGGGAGATATATTTCCTAGCAAAAATATGGCTGGTGTGGGGGTCGTTTTTTATGTCTTACTAGCTTTAAGAGCTCGTTTGCGAGAAGACAACTGGTTTGAGTCGCAAGTTATTGAAGAGCCTAATTTGGCACACTATCTTGATATCGTTGCCCTGGGGACTGTGGCTGATGTTGTGCCTTTGGATTCAAATAATCGTTTATTGGTTCACAATGGTTTGAAATTGATTCGAGCAGGTCGTTGCCGACCAGGAATTCAGGCTTTATTGAAACTTGCCAAAAGGCAGTTGGCAAAGGTAACGGCTACAGATTTAGGCTTTTCAGTTGGCCCCCGTCTCAATGCTGCTGGGCGACTGGATGATATGTCAGTGGGGATTGAGTGTTTGCTGGCGGAGGATGAAGGCGCGGCAAAAGAACTGGCAGAAATCTTACACAGTTTAAACAGCGACCGCCGCCAAGTTGAGCAGGATATGCAAGATGAGGCGCTTTCAAAACTGGAAGAGGTTGATTGGCATACTGGTGAGTTTGATCATTCAGTTTGCTTGTATGAACCACATTGGCACCAAGGGGTGGTGGGGTTGTTGGCCTCTCGAATCAAAGAGAAAGTAAACAAGCCCTGTATTGTGTTTGCCAATGCCGATGAGGTGAGTATTAAGGGTTCTGCACGTTCGGTTAAAGAAGTGCATATTCGAGATGCTCTGGCGCTGGTCGATAGTCGGCACCCGCAATTAGTTGAGAAATTTGGTGGTCATGCGATGGCTGCAGGTTTATCCATGCCCCTGAATAATTTGGAGAAGTTTCAGAGGGCTTTTGAAAAGGCAGTGGCTGATTTGCTTAATGGTAAGATGATTGAGGATGTGATTGAAACAGACGGTGAGTTAAAGCAAGAAGACATGACGATTGATACCGCTCATGAGCTGGCGTTAGCCGGGCCCTTTGGACAGGGCTTTCCGGAGCCGGCTTTTGATGGCGAGTTTATAGTATTGAATCATCGCATTGTTGGAGAGAATCATTTGAAGTTAACTTTACAGGCCTGCGACCAGCAAACTCCCATTCCAGCAATCGCTTTCAGGATTGATGTTGAAGAGTGGCTATCACAGCCCGCGCAAAAAATACGGGCAGTTTATAAGCCTGATATTAACGATTATTATAACGTTCCCGAGTTACAGCTCATGATTCAATATTTTGAGCGTTTGGCTTGAGTCTGATATGCCTCTAAATAGAAGTTGACTCTTATCAGGACTTTCGCTCAGGGATAGCTGCGTCGCAAGCTTCAGCATCTCCGGTCCAGTTAGACGCCACGACACGACCTTCCTGGTTATAACCCACTTGCACCCGACAGTGAACTTCTTTACGACCACCAAACAAAGTGGTGCCAATACTGCCAAAGAAGTTGCCACCAAAGCCACCGACCCCGACCCGCACAGAGGGCTTATTTTTGATGTCCCTGGTATTCCATTCCGCATAGGTCAAATCATTAACTTGTTGCTCACCTGTTGGTAGCCCCCAAGTTTGAATAATCGTTTCAATATCCGCGCCTTGCCAAGCTGTTAGCTTACTGTCAACTTCTGCAGGTTGAACGGTACTACAGGCGGATAAACTTAACATGGCAAATCCTGCCAATAGGAGTGAAGTTTGCTTATACATATACTGTTGTCCTTAAATGGTTCGCAGTGTTGGTTGATTTTTGCACGTCACTAACAGTGATACTAATAATAGTCTGAACTTTTGCTGAATTCGTGACGTTTATGTAAAATTTTTACCTTAAGTTAGAATCTATTCATGGACTTCTATAGAATGTATCGCAGTAATTAATAATTTTGAAATCAAGAGGTTAACATGCAATTACCCGTGGACACAGAGCAGTTGACAAGTTTTGCTGAAAGCAGTTGGCAAGTAATGCTCGATTATGCGCCAAAAGTGATATCAGCGCTGGTAGTGCTGGTCATCGGTTTGATCATTATTCGCATGATCGTCAATGCCGTTCGTAAAGGCTTTCAAAAGAAAAATTTCGATGTCACTTTACAGCGTTTCCTGGTTAGCTTGATAGGTATTTTGCTCAAAGCTGCGCTGGTCATCACTGTTATTGGTATGCTCGGCATTCAAATGACAACATTCGTTGCGATGCTTGGTGCTGCCGGTTTAGCGATTGGTTTAGCTTTGTCTGGTACCCTGCAAAATTTCGCGGGAGGCGTTATTTTATTGATTATACGTCCATATCGAGTTGGAGATTATGTTGAAATGCAGGGGCATTCAGGAACGGTCAAAGAGATTCAGATTTTCAATACCATTCTGACGACTCCAGACAATAAGACCATCATCATTCCAAATTCACCTATTTCTACCGGCTCAATGATTAACTACAGCACACAGCCCACTCGTCGTGTCGACTTTACAATTGGGATTGGCTATGACGATGATATTGATACTGCCCGAGATGTGATACTAGCGGTTATCGCTAAAGACGACCGTATTCATAAAGAGCCTGCTCCTTTTATAGCAGTGTCTGCACTAGCTGATAGCTCGGTTAATTTCACGCTTCGTGTATGGGCTAACGGTGCTGATTACTGGGGAGTTTATTTTGAAAACCTCGAAGCTATTAAGAAAGCATTAGATGCCAACAATATCAGTATCCCCTATCCTCAACGAGATGTGCATTTGCATACTGTTGAAAAATAGACCATTTATTGAATATCAAAGGCGTCTTAGGACGCCTTTTTTAATGCCATGAAGGAAATCTCATGGAAAATAGGGTGCCAATAACGGCTAGAAACTGTACAATTAGCGCCCAATTTTAAAGGCCTAGAGATGTTTGTTCTCTGCCACAGTGAGTAATACGAGACAGGTGTTTATGCAGGTACATTTAAGTGCATTAGGGTGTCGGCTGAATGAGGCGGAGCTCCAAAACTGGGCTAATTCATTCCAGCGCTTGGGCTTGTCTTTGACATCAGAAGTCGATGATGCGGATTTAATTGTATTAAATACCTGTGCAGTAACCGCCGAAGCTGCACGTAAATCCCGCCAAACAGTACGCCGTTTCCACCGCGCCAATCCACAAGCTCGCAAGGTTGTCACAGGTTGTTATGCTTCATTAGAGCCTGAAGAAGTTGCTCAGATTATGGGTGTTGATCTAGTGGTTGCGAATGAAGATAAAGATGCTTTGGTAGAACAAGCCAAGCAACTTCTTGATATCCCTGCGATGCCAGAGTTTGCCACTGAGCCAGGAGAGAGCGCCTTATTTGCGCGTAATCGCGAGCGCGCCTTTATTAAAATCCAAGACGGCTGTCGCTATCGTTGCACTTATTGCATTGTGACAGTGGCGCGCGGCGAAGAGCGTAGTCGAACCATTCAGGATTTAGTGGATGAAGTGAATCAGTTGCATGCAGAAGGTGTGCAGGAAATTGTGTTAGCAGGTGTTCATGTTGGTGGTTATGGCTCTGATTTAGATTCAAGTTTATATGAGTTAGTGGAAACTATACTGCACGAAACTGATATGCCACGCATTCGATTCGCATCTGTTGAACCATGGGATCTGGGTGAAAACTTTTTTGAGTTGTTTGCCAACCCTAGATTGATGCCACACATGCATTTACCTATACAAAGTGGGGCTGATACTGTTCTTAGACGGATGTCTCGTCGCTGTAAAACCTCCTCGTTTGGTGAGCTAGTCCGGCAGGCAAGGGCGCAAGTTGCAGGCTTCAATGTGACCACGGATGTGATTGTCGGTTTTCCTGGCGAGACCGATGAAGAGTTCGAACAAACCATGCAGTACATTGAAGCAGTCGGGTTTGGCCATATTCATATTTTTACTTACTCCGATCGTGAGGGTACTAAAGCCGCTCGACTACCGGGTAAAATCAGTAAAGAGATTAAGAAAGAGCGTAGCCATAGACTGCACCAGTTAGCTGCTCAGCTAAAAATAGAAGAACTTGAGCGCCAAGTGGGGTTGGTCGTTCCAGTGCTTTGGGAAAGCTCAAATCAATTTACTGAAGATGGTCATCAGAGATATTTTGGCTATACCCCAAACTATCATAAAATTGCTGTAGAGGTGCCCGCAGGTTTAAGTCCTGAGCGTTGTATTTTGAGTACCAAGATCGATAGTGTCGATACAGAAAATGGTTACTTGAATGGAACGATAGTTGATGAAGTCCCATCTCAGGAATCTCCCACCATCCAGGTTAAAACTATCGCATAAAAAAAGGGACTGCATAGTCCCTTTGTATTTTCAGCCTTTAACTATTCGAATGTTCTGGCTCTTCAGGTTTTAAAAAGCGTTCCGCTTCTTTGTTGATAATCTCCAGCTCGGCCAATAACTGTCCATGTAATTCATCAAGCTTATTGTATTGTTCTTTTTTGAGGCGAGTCTCATAAACATTGCTGAAGTGTTTTAGCTTTGGTGTGCCGACGTAGCAACTGGCGCCATGTAATTTATGTACGTGCTGTAATAATTGATCAAAATCTTGCGCCTGATAAGCCGCGTGGATATTACGGCCAGTTTCAAAGTTTGAGTCCACTAACATTTTTAACATATCAAGAGCCAGCTGCTCATTGTTATTAGCTAACTTTAAACTTAGGCTCCAATCCAGTGATTGATCCAGATTGCTTTCTTCAAGCTCTTGCTCTTCTGTTTTGGTTGGATTGATATCAGAAGCCGCCTGGGTCCATTTGAGCAACAAATTAACCAATGCCTGTTCAGAAACGGGTTTGGTCATGTAGTCATCCATACCTGCCTCTAAGAGTTGTTCGCGTTCGCTAGCCATGGCATGAGCCGTTAGTGCAATGATTGGTGTGTTGAGGTTCGTGCGATTGGCACGAATTGTGCGAGTTGCTTCCAGGCCATCCATTTCAGGCATTTGAATATCCATTAAAATAGCATCGTAGACCTTATTTTTACTTAAGGACACGGCCTGGATACCACCTTCTGCTGCATCCACTTTTATATTCATATCCTGTAGCAGTGTGGTTACTAACCGCAAGTTGGATGGGTTGTCATCAACGGCCAGCACATATATATCCTTGAGCAATTTTGCATCACCAATGGTGGTTTTAGAGGGCTCTTTATCTGAATGAGCGACAGGAGTCTTTAATAATTCTATCAGCGAGTTATAGAGCGCGCGGTGAGTCACTGGCTTGGTCATTGCACGACTGACTCCGATGGAATGCATATGTTCTAGGAAGTCGGCGTTGCCGGCTGTTGTGAAAGTGATGACAGGGCAGTAAAGTTGGGTTTGTGCTTTGTTGCAAATGTATTCCAACTGTTGCTGACGGCGACGGAAGCGTTGACCGCCAATAATAATCAGTTCTATGCTTTTGCCACTTTGACTGTAGAGATCGATTTCTGTCATTAAGTCATCAATTTTATCAAAGGAACGCACCAGCATACTCCACTCTTCAAGGATCTGAGTAATAGATAAGCGAGTGGAGGGATGGGGGTCGAACACAAGGACCGATTTATTCGCCAGGAACTCGCCAGTGAGTCCATCCTCAGGTAAAGCATCAGTTCGCTCGCATTGCAGAGTAAACCAGAAAGTTGAGCCGTCACCCGGAGTGCTGCTCACGCCAATGTTACCGCCCATCTTTTCAACTAGCGATTTCGAGATAACCAGCCCCAAACCTGTGCCACCAAACTCGCGTTTTGTTGAACTGTCAGCCTGACTAAAGGCTTTAAACAGGTTGCGTTGCTGGTCTTGTGTCAGGCCAATGCCAGAGTCTTTAACCTGAACTTTAAGCTTCAGTCCTTTTTTGTTTTCAGACTCAACTTCTGCATAAAGCTCAACACTGCCGGACTTGGTAAATTTAATGGCATTATTGAGTAGGTTAGTAATGATCTGTTTGATTCGAATCGGGTCGCCTAATAGAGCTTTGGGCACATCTGAATAAATTAATGAAACCAGTTCGATGCCTTTTTTATTAGCATTAGGGCCTAACATTCTGAAAATGTCATCGACACATTCGCGTAAATCAAATGGATAACGCTCAAAGGACATTTTCCCAGCCTCAATTTTGGAGTAATCGAGAATATCATCAATAATTGATAACAAGCTGGTAGCGGAGCGTTTAATATCAAATAGGAAGTCTTTTTGTTTATTGTTAAGTTCAGTTTTTAGTAATAATTCAGTAAAACCAATAACGCCATTCATTGGAGTTCGGATTTCGTGGCTCATATTAGCCAGGAACTCAGTTTTAACCCTGCTTGCTTCGAGCGCTTGGCGTCGTGCAATATCCAGTTCAAGGTTGTTAACTTCGAGCGTTTCTAGAGTTTCACGTAAATCTTCAGTAGCCTGATCAACAGCCAACTGTAGCTCTTCTTGATTATGCTCCATATTTTCAGCCATAAGGTTGATACCTTCTTGCAGTGTTAACAATTCTGCATTGGCTTCAGATTCGAGTCGCGTATCAAGGCGACCATCTTTGATGCGGTTAATGCCTTCTACCATCTTTTCAATTGGTGTGGTCACGCTCATCGACATTCTTCGTGCTAAAAAGCCTCCAATGAGTAGTCCGATTAAGGTAATGAAAAGAGTCGTAAGGATGGTGTTGTAACGACTGATAGCAGAAAATTCGTCTGTCATCATGACCGTAACATAACCTAAAAGTTGAGCATTGGCCTGACTATAGTTCTGCCAAGATTCATAGGTTTCTGGGAACTTAGAAATGATGGGTGCGTAGAATAATTTCCCTTGCTCGCTTTCTGCTGTATGCGCGAAGCGCATCAAATTGTTGGAAGAGCCTGATTTGGCCAAAGAGTAGGGATTATCAATGCTCATAACACTCAGCATTTCCGCTGAGCCGACCGATGCCAGGATGCGATTATTCTGGTCATAGATAGCAACTGCCATCAGGTCTTTATCATTGTCTCGCGCGGCTTGCGCCATTTCAGCCAGGTTCTTTTCGTCAAGGGTAATCAGACCATACTCGCTGGCTAAGGCAAGGTGGGTGGCAATGGTTTTTCCGCGCGCGTTTAAGGAGTACTTGCTATCGTTGATGTGGTTGCTAATGAAGAGGGTGCCCAGTAATAAGGCAACCAAAATAGTTGGCGTCAACGCCAATGTCATTATGCGTTTACTGATTCCCCAGTCTTTCATCTATTGTTCCATCTCATAGTATAGATTTTCTAACATCTCAATCTGACCAATTAACTCACCTAAAGTCAATTCAGAAAAACCGAGTAATTTGGCAATCCGGCGATTAGCATCTAGCACGAATTTGTCCGGATATTGATATCGCTCTTTAACTTGGCCCTTTTCGATCTGATAAATTAAATCAGCCGTTTGTTCGCCTATTGTATAGGGCCTGCTAAATAATGCTAGCATCGCACCTTCCTGTAACATGCTCTGCGAGTTACCTATAACAATGATGCGATGCTGAAAGCTGTTGACCAGTAATGATTTTCGAGAGCGCCCCGGTGGATAAATTCGGTCACTATCATGCAGCATAATTCGGCAACAGTCAGATAGCTGACTGATGGCGTCTAATGCTTTTAAATGCGGATTCACCACCAGTGGTTTGTAGGGTAAATTAAAAAAGCGTGATATTTGACTGTATCGTGTTTTTAAATAGCTGTTTTGGTCGCTGAAAAATGAGGCTGTCTGGGCCTGATAAATGTTAAGACTTTTAATAAGTGCAAAATATCGGACTAAAGGTTGCTCATGAGTGATGGCATAAAAGTTATCATGCGGCTTTTTGCGTAAGGTTTCGATGCTATCTGCCGTATTCATCACAGCAATAACAGGGCGGCCTGTTGACTGCTTCATAATCCGATCCAAACCTTCCTGTCCCACGGTAATAATATAATCTGCTTCAGAGTTCTGGAGCTGGGTTGCCCAGTTTGGCTGCTTTTGCCAGAACAGTAAGTTTTGTTTTAATCCTAAGTCATATTTATCCAGAAGATTTTGCTTTAGGCTAAACAGTAACTCTTGTTCTTGCGGGCTGGCAAAGGGGCCAAGCACATCCACTGAAATGACCTTGCGTGTAGGGTGTTCAGCTACAGCTAACGGCCCGAGTAATAGCAGGGCTATAATCAATGACACTGTGTAGAACCACGGCATGTCTTTCAAAGGTGATTTCTCCAAGCTTTTTTTGGCAAAGTCGTTATAATGTGGGGCTTTCGTTGCATAATCTACCTTGCCCCATGGATATAGGCAAGTAAAGGCCGGAGCCGGATAGACTTTATGAATATATTTGTATTTGATATTGAAACCATTCCAGACATTGAAACAGGGCGCTTGCTGAACGAGTTTGAAGGCTTGTCCGATGAGGATGTGGTTACTGCCATGGAGCATTTGCGCTATCAGCAAACCGGCAATACTTTTCAGCCTTTGTATTTGCAAAAAGTGGTTGCGATTTCAGCAGTATTTCGCCATGGCGATAAGCTAACCGTCTGGTCTTTGGGTGACGAGCAGGCAGATGAGAAAGAAATCATTCAGCGCTTTTTCGATGGCATTGATCGTTTCACGCCAACTATCGTGTCCTGGAATGGTTCTGGCTTTGATTTGCCGGTCTTACATTATCGCGCGATGAAACATAATATCGCGGCGCCAAAATATTGGGATACCGGCGAAATGGACAGCCAGTTCAAGTGGAACAATTATATTAGCCGTTATCATAGCCGTCACCTGGACTTGATGGACGTGATTGCCTCATATAATCCTCGTGCCAATGCACCGCTGGATAAAATCGCCAGTATGCTGGGCTATCCCGGAAAGATGGGCATGAGCGGCGCTAAAGTGTGGGAAACGTTTCACCAGGGCAATCTCAAGGCGATTCGCGATTATTGCGAAACGGATGTGCTTAATACTTATCTGGTGTACCTGCGCTTTGAAGTGATGCGTGGCAATTTAAGCCAGCAAGAGCTGGAAGCAGAAGAGCAAAAGTTAAAAGAGTATTTAGCCAGCGAAAATCAACCGCACTTTACTGAATTCCTCGAAGCCTGGAGCTGACTCTAACCCAGAGCCAGCCACAGGCTTTCCTGTTACCGAATTTTATCAACTGAATCTGAGAGTTAACCATGGCAAGAAGACGTCGTAGAAAGCCGTTACCGACCGAACCCGTCAATGCAACCATTCATGCGTTCTCGCACGAAGGTCGCGGCATTTGTAGCGTAGAAGGCAAAACGGTTTTTGTAGACAATGCCCTTAAGGGTGAAGAGGTGTCATTCCAGTACACTGAAAAGCGAGGCAAGTTTGACGAAGGCGTGGCCATCGAAATTCACAGTACCTCGGAAGACCGCGTAACCCCGCCTTGCGAACACGCCGATATTTGTGGCGGCTGCAGCTTGCAACACATGAGTAACTCAGCACAGATAGCCCACAAGCAAAATGTATTGGTCGAGCAGCTGGATCATTTTGGTGACCACTCCCATAAAGAAGGCGACTATGAGCTGGTTGAACCGCTGCAGGCAGACGTTTTAGGCTATCGTCGTAAAGCACGTTTGGGCGTGAAATTTGTACCTAAGAAAGGCGGAGCCTTGGTCGGTTTCCGTGAAAAGCGCAGCAGCTTCTTAGCCACTATCGATTCCTGTGTGGTACTTGATCCGCGAGTAGGGCAGTTAATCACGCCACTGAAAAACATGATCAGCGAACTCGACAGCAACGACAAAACCGCACAGCTTGAAGTCGCCATGGGCGATGATCAGGTGGCCTTAGTGGTGCGCCATCTAGTGCCATTAACCGAAAAAGATCAAAACCTCTGGCTCGAGTTTGGTAAAGAACACGGCATTTATATTTACCTGCAACCGAAAGGGCCGGATACGGTTCATTTGCTCTATGGCCCAGACACGCGAGACTGGTTGTCCTATCGTCTCGATGACTATGATGTGGAAATGTTATTCCACCCCATGGACTTCACTCAGGTTAATGCCAGCATTAATTCGAAAATGGTCAAACGCGCCATTGAATGGTTAGAGCCTAAAGCAGATGACCGAATTCTTGATTTGTTCTGTGGCTTAGGAAACTTCACCATTCCATTGGCTACACAAGTGCAGAACGTAGTCGGTGTCGAAGGCAGCGAAGCCATGGTTGAGCGTGGGCAAATGAACGCCAAACATAACGATCTTAGCAACGTAGAATTTTATGCCACCAACCTGCAAGACGACTTTACGCAGGAAGAATGGGCGCAACAGGGTTTCAACAAAATCCTAATCGACCCACCACGCAGTGGTGCATTGGATGTCGTGCAAAACATTACGCGCTTCAACCCAGAGCGCATCGTCTATGTATCCTGCAATCCAGCGACTTTAGCGCGCGATGCCGGCGAGTTAAAAGAGAAAGGGTATAAGTTGGTAAAGGCGGGGGTTATGGATATGTTTCCGCATACGTCGCATACCGAATCTATCGCTCTGTTTGAAAGGGGCTAAAATAACTTTATGCTTTGTTAAAGAGTTGCTCAAGTGCTCAATGACCTACTAGGTCACCTCCGCTCTTTTGCAACTCTTTGCCTCGCCTAAAGCCATTTTATCTCCCTTTCCCCACCTTCGTCATCCCGCGGCTTGACCGCGGGATCCAGTGACTTTTATTTATAATGTTGCACGCGAGGGCAGGCTTCGCTCTGATTACACCCTTCATCCCAACCTACACATAGAT
>Ga0209345_10000184_pt1 | contig 87967 bp, 78 predicted proteins | sample Cruoilmetagenom7_FD_187294 | JGI IMG/M metagenome (GOLD analysis project Ga0209345, IMG submission 187294) | Oil polluted marine microbial communities from Coal Oil Point, Santa Barbara, California, USA - Sample 7 (SPAdes) (version 2) | ecosystem: Environmental > Aquatic > Marine > Oil seeps ... | reverse complement strand
ACGAAAGACACTCGAAGCGCGACGCTTGCATCACCGCCAGCACGCCGCATAATCAAACCAACAAGATGAGCCAAACTCTCTCTTAGTTTAGGCAGCCATTGGTCCCAAAAACCCTGACGACAGACACATGCAGACATCGTAAGACACCCAGAATCCGCGTGTCAGGGTATGGTTTGAGGAAACTTAAAAGGGAAAGAAGAGCCCTGAAATAGTATGATTTAAATTGATCATCCTAGTTGGAAGCAGCAAGATTAACTCTGCAGATAACCCAAGACCTCACCGCTCTTTAGGCCAACCAGTTCGTCAACAAATTTATCTGGCACCAGTCGGCCTTTGATTGCATCGGTTTGGTTCACTCCAATCATCCGCAGGAGTCGTATGACCTTGATCCGTTTTTTTTCTGGGTGGTCCCATGTCTTTTGTATGGAGCTGATTGGATTGGGGTTGTCTGTTTCCAGAAATTTTAAGAGAGCTTCTTTAAGGTAGCGTTCGATGGGAAGGTTTTGGAGAAGTTCCGCATCATAATGGGCTACAGCCTCGTGGGTGAGACGAATAACTGAAGCGGCTTCTTTGAATGTTGGGGCTTCTCTTGACTTGAAATGTGAGATGAAGTCATCGACGTCTAATCCGCTATACCCAGACTTGAAAAATTCTGCATTATCTCGAACAACACGGAGAGTCTTTTTCTCGATTGGATCGCTCGAAAGGGAATGAACTCTCTGATTTCTCCATTCGATTGCAATGGAAAGAATTGCCTTGTGTTGGGGCGGTAGCGCGCTGAGGTGCTCATCAAAAGCGTCAAAGCGATTTGCAACGCTTCGGCGGCTTCCGTCCATGGCAGCTCTAAAGTCTGACGTGGATAAGGATGACGGCTTTCGCGCAGACATCATCATGTAGGTATCGAGAGCGTCTATTGCGCGGATGAGGGCAAGATCCAAAACGAAAACCCGACTGCGGTCTGCTGATCTCGAAATACTCTGAGGATTCCAAGAAGTTCGAAATTCAGGACTGAGTTCGACTTTTTCAGTACGGACCCCGTCTAACCCGACTAGGATTGTGATCAAGAAGTGATTGGCTTGTCCCAGAAGGTCTTTGAATGCCCAGCGTGCTTGCGTTCTATTAAGTTCAAACATAGTTTTCCTGTCGCCGCGCACGAATTGAACGTGCCCGTCCGCTTTGAAGAGGCATTTAGAGCCATTTGAAGGCGGGGCTCACCATGAGCTTACGACTTTCATTATTGTTACTAAATACAATCCTAAGTGGCAAGGCTACCACGAAAGTTCTTAACTCGACTCTTGGTTTCCATGCTTAAAAAACCAGAATGCAAGACCGCTCATACTGTTTCGCCATCGCTGAAGTGGCGCTGTAAGAACTTAGAAAATTCATCTGAAACTTGTGTTGGATCATCCAATTCTCCTACCAGAGCATCCAGCATTTCAATCAGGTTATCCGACATGCCTTGATTTGCTAAATCGCTTCTGAAAAGGGCATATCCGTCGAGTGCGTTGTGCGCATAGGCTGCTGAAAGTACTGCGAAAAAAGTATGATGGTCAATGTTCCAAGCGCATTTTATGGCATTGCTCCATGCCTCAAGATCATGGGGGCATTGTATGCCGCAGAGTGAAAAATGATGTAAGGCGTCTTCAAATTCTGACCTATTCGCGCAGGATGTACCCACGTTGAAGTTTGAAACGAGGTCTAGCGCATTGGCCTCTACTAGTACTTTTTGGTATTCTTGCTCTTGTTGCGCGTTTAGTACTTCAATGCGTCGGAGCATTTTCGACGCTTCATGCCAGCGAACGACAAGATTTTCCCCGTACTTTTCAAGTAGCCAATCGCAAAGCGATAGCTTCATTTGCGAGCTGAACTTTTCCGGGCTTAACCGCTGTGAGCCTTCGGCGGTTTCGTATGACTTTGTTGCAAGTTCAATTTCGCCCGAGAGCAGCTGAGCATCACCTAACCTGTGCCAGTCTGTCGCTGATGATGTATCTGTGATCGCCGACTCATAAAGCTTGCTGGCTGGACGATAATGTCGAGAATTGTAAAGGGCTCCACCGAATTCCTGAAGAAAGTAATCCGTGGTTAGGTACTCGGAGCGAAGCTTTCGGGCTTGGTTATAGTACCAAACGGCGTCGGCAAAATTTTCAGTTTGAAGAGCAACATTGCCTTGATTATAAAAGGTTGCGGCGGCGGGACCCTGCATGTCGTTCTGAATGGCAAACTGCCGAACCGCATCGTACCAGACGTTAAGCCAATCTCGAGTGTGTGATTTTTGTGAGGCGCTGACTAGTGTCACAGTCAACATCGGGTTCGCAGGCGATGAGGGGTCCTCTAGGCCGTTTAGCAAAGCAAAGCTTACTAAATCAGCAGGAGCCGACCTTAGAGCAAAAGCTGCTCGAAAAGCGAGAAACTGATCGGCGGCGATAAGCTTGTTTTGCAGGATTGTGTTTGCAATCGCTTGGGCTTGATGTGTGCACCCCAAGTCCGAGCTCACGATACATGCGCCGTAAAGCAGAGTGGTACAGAGTTCGTCACCCAGTACGCCTTTTGGGATTTCGATTTCAGTAAGCTTGCCGCATCTAATCGTTATCGAACTACCCATTTGGGAGATTAGCAGTGGGAGATGTCGATCATCTGGTAAGGTGTCCGCTGGTACGATTGTACCGCATATTTCTGTTGCCTGCTGGATGGCCAATTTTAACTCGAAGGTTTTAGATGCTCCGAGGTTTGAGGAATCTACTTTGAGTGAGATAAATCCATGGGCGTTCAACTTTTTTGCGCGCCGAGCGATTTTCAAGTCTGACGCTAAAGCGGGTAAAGTATCATCACTCCATCGCTGGTTACCCGAAAAATTGACCGTCAAGGATTCCTGTGTCTCTTGCTTAGGAGTTGGATGGATTTCAAAGTGCCACTTGTAATGAAACTTACTTGTAGGCCTGCAGAAGCGAACCAATAGCGTCGGTACATCTAGCTGGTGGAAATACCGAAGCTGCTCCAAGCTGAGAGTTGTGCTGGTTTCCTTTTTTGTGTCATCGGTGCCTCGCAGTTGAACATAGAACATTAGGCCAGTGGCGGTCCCGTCGGTCTCAAAAATTTCGACCTCTAAGTCGGTCCCGTAGTCAGACGACTTTGGGCGCGAAACCCATTCATCAGGAAGCAAGCGATCAAACTGTCGTCTGCTGGCATCTTCGATCTGATGATTGTTGTGGCGTATGGGCATCTCAAAAACCTTATCGACTCTAGTTGAGCGCAAAGTCCACCTTGCATTCAATACTTTGTAGCCGCAGTCTCAGCGCAACTCCAGATTGAGAATGATATGTCCTTCGAACTCTTACTGCACCCGCTTCCCGGAGATGTAATCTTCACCACTGGCAACAAGGGGATCAAGGCCGCTCAGAGGGTAACACTTCAAAAACACTCAAAGTACACGCACGTGGCGATCATGACTGGGACACGGCAGGTGTGCGAGGCCATGATCGGCGCTCAGGTCAAGACACACGATTTTCCGAAATGGTCAGAAGACCGGTACCAAAAAAACAAAAGGGAAACTCGCGTAGTATTGCGAAAAGTCGGCTTAGATCTCGGTCGACACATAGTCAAATTCAGTCGCTCAGTTGGATTGCATCTGGATGAGGAATACTGCCCTAGTGTACTGTGGAACTCAGAGGCTCCCGAAGGCATTTCGATTTGCTCAAGTGTGGTTCTCAACATTCTTAGAGATGCTGGAATCGAATTAGAAAATGTCGAGGCACTAAAGCGCGCGCCCACACCAGCAAAGCTATTTAAAATACTGAACCAAAACGGTTTCGAGAAGATAGACTATGGTAATTTTGAACGTACAGCTTACAAAGCTTACCCCGTTTTCGACGCGCTGAAAGATCATGAGCTTTCGCTGATGTTGGACAGGGTTTCAGCAGAAAAAGCGACTCTTGTGGAAAAACTCTGGGGTTGGTCGTTCACGGCAGTAAGAGATTTGAATAAAAACCCTGTACCGCTGATGCTCAATTACATTCACCCAATGCGAAGAAGTGCGTTTGAAGTCTATGCAGATGGGACCCGATTTGCGCATCGCTTCGCCTTCGACTTGATCGAGTTGGAGAATCGTGGTCGTTTAAACTGGAAGCCGGAATTTCAGACGGAGTGGGAGCGCCAAACGAAGTCATTTCGTCAAGGCTTCGGCGAACATTTGAACTTTTCGGAGGCTTTTCTGAAGCTCGCTGCCGATGGAATCCTAGGTAACCTCGGAGAGGAGATAACTGATTTTTGGATTAAACTCATCGAGGGCGATTTTGGATACCATGGGCCTGCCGCTACCGTGTTTTTTGACTACTTCCTCTTCACCGTTATTGTCGGCGACACGCCTGCAGGAATAAATGGAAGAGAAGATTTCTCGCTTCACGTACCCCCAGAGATAACGGAGCTACCGGCTGAGTTCTTCCCGTCGAAGCGTCGAGAGCTTTTAGAATTAATGTTTCGAGTAATCGAAGTGGCGATTAAGGAAAGAGCGATTGCTTTAACCTTTGAAAGCAGATTTCACGGCTTTGACAAAACTCGGTTACGTTCGGAGCTGTTAAGGTTCAAGAAAGACGTGTCCTTACGGTGGGGGCACAACTTAAGGGAGGATGACGAGAACGCTGCAAAGCTACACAACAATCTGATCGGGTATCAGAATTTTTTGCGAGAGGTAACACCCAGCATAGTCGGCCGTGTAGAATTTCCGACGAGAGATCATAATGAAATTGAATGATGTTCTTTATCTCCAGTACATTCAAAAGCGGGTGCCGTATGGGTGCAAAAATCTCTGGTCTAGAATGAAAGGGCTTGGCGGGTTCTGGTTCGGCATGGAGACAACAAGTTATTGATTGCTAAATGTTTTCGCGATGGCTTGATCCAAATTGGTAGAGTCTGAAAAGAACTCTAGGAAAATTGAAAATCCTCGTGTCGGTGGTTCGATTCCGCCCCTGGGCACCATTTAAATATCTGGTATAATTTATTTTATTGCTTATTTTTGATCCTCACTTAGGTAAGGTTTGACGCTTTTGGGCAAAGGTTTGACAATCAACCCGCGCCTTTCGTTTTCTTTTTCCAATGTCGCCATGGTTTCGCGGTTCTTTTCGGCAAGGTTTGCCGAGCGGGAATAGTGGCGCGCCATGGATGGTGTCTTCTGTCCTAGAGGGTCGGAGATACGACGTTCATCAAGGCCAGCTTCACGAAGTGTGGTGGCTACCGTGTGCCGCGGTCCTTTGAGCGTCAGGCCCGGCGCGACCAGGCCTTCTTCCTCCAATTTGGTCTTGGAACGGCTTTGTTGCACAAATTGGCTGATGGGATTCACTGTTTGAAACCAGCGTGATAGCTGAAGGCATGAGCAGTTGGGCTCCTACAAAGTACAAGACCAAGAATTGGTCTTCTTACAATGACAGCTTGAAGCAGCGCGGATCGTTGTCGATCTTGTTTGATCCGGAGATGGGTTGGACGCCAGCACCAAGTGGCAAGCGCGGTCGGAAGCAACAGTTCAGTGATGCTGCCATTCAGACTTGTCTGACGCTAAAGGTCCTGTTTGGCATGCCGCTTCGCCAGACAACTGGATTCGTTCAGAGCTTGCTGCGGCTGGTCGGGCTGGATTGGGCTGCGCCAGATTTCAGCACCTTATGCCGTCGTCAGCAGACACTGAGCGTGAGGCTGCCGTACCGCGGTTCCAAAGGGCCATTGAACCTTCTTATCTATAGCACGGAGATCAAAGCCGAAGGTGAAGGCGAGTGGAATGCGCGCAAACATCCCTCTCGTGCATTGCTGCGCAATACACTGTGGGGCAGTGGCCGGCTCTAAGCGCCGTATCTGGCGCAAGATACACATAGGCATCGACGAGGAAACGCTGGAGGTTCGGGCCGTCGAGGTCACCAGCAGCAACATCGGTGATGCTCCCATGCTGCCCGAACTCCTGAACCAGATCCCATCCGATCAGGACATCGGTAGCGTCACCGCCCCCTCTCGGCAGATTGCGTTGCAATCGCCTGCCGGGCAATGGACGGGGCGTATGACACCCGTAAATGCCACGAGGCGATCGCCGAACGAGATGCCCATGCAGTGATCCCACCGCGCAAGAATGCCAAACCCTGGAGGCCCCTTCTCGTGCATGCGGGCATGCACTGCCAAGCAGTGAACGAGCGCCGGAGCGGTCGCCCGTAACGATGCGGTCAATGCGCAACGATATCTCGGCCGCACGGTATGGCGGCGCTGGAGTGGATACCACCGCCGAAGTCGCGTCGAGACGAAACCTCTCGGGACATTTCCTTTGGAAATACCCTGCCGGTCATGGATGCATTGTATGAAACTACTTGGCCAATCGTTTCCTCTCACACATTCTTCGAATGTGCTGCCGGACAGTGGATGGCGCGGGACTTCGAAAGACAAGTCGCGGAAATCCAAATCCGCATTGCCGTTCTGAACCGCTTCACTGCTCTTGGCATACCTATCACTGAACCCGTAGGCTAAATCCGTCTGGGGTCAGGGGAAGAACGGCCTTCAGATGATTTGTGCAACGAAGCGTTTATTCATGCGAACCGATGTAGGCTTTGGCGGTCTTCGCGACTTTCTGCGCATCCGTCAATCATTCACCAGTCATTTTCATTCAATCCCAGCTTTTTGAGCCTTGAATAGAGTGTGGTCGGCTTGATACCGAGCAATGCTGCCGCCCCCTTTGCCCCGGAAACCTTTCCACCGGCTTCTTTCATGCAGGCGATGATATTGGCTCGGCGGATTTGCTCTACGTCCGCTTCCGTGAGCAAGGCAGAAGTCGGCGCGGATCCCGGTACAACCTGGCTCTGGATATCAACTTGTAACTTGTCGGATTGCGACACGATGGCACCGCGTTCGATGACGTTCGCCAGTTCGCGCACGTTGCCGGGCCAGTGGTAGTCTTGCAGCTTTCGCATTGCGCCTTCGGTAACGACAGGGACCTTTCGACCTAGCCGCTTGCAGGCAATGCGCAGCAGATGGGCGGTCAGGATCGGGACGTCCTCCGGCCTATCCCGTAAAGAAGGACACAGAATAGGAAAGACCCCAAGGTGCAGCATGAGGTCCTGACGCAAACGCCCTGCCTGCACTTCGCGGTCAACGTTGCGGTTGGTCGAGGCGATTACACGTAGATCAAGGCTGCGGCTGCGATCATCGCCCAATCGGGTCACCACTCTGTTCTGCAATGCATCGAGTAGGTGGCCTTGCAGTTCGATAGGAATGTCCGCAACCTCATCAATGAACAAGGTGCCGCCATGTGCCAATTCCAACTTTCCAGGCCGATCCTTGAGCGCACCGGCGAAGGCACCACGGACTTGGCCGAACAACTCACTTTCAATTTTCTCAGGGCTTACGGCTCCAGCCTTGAAGTGGATCATAGGGCGGCGTTTACGGCTGCTCTCGTCGTGTACAGCTGACGCCACAAGGGATTTCCCGACACCGTTCTCGCCACGGATCAAGACGCTCGTATCAGTTGGACCTACAAGTTCGATCTGCCTGATGATCTCCTGAATCGAATCCGAGCGCCCGATAATGTCGTGATGTGCGCGTTCAATGCTGATCGCTTCCTGTAGGTAGGCGTTTTCCTCCTCCAACTGATGATGCAATGCGGCAACTTGATCCATTGCGTCCCGCAGTTTGCGTTCGTTTTCCCAGCGTTCTGTGATGTCGCGAAAGATGACGACCGCACCGACCAATTTGGGTCCATCGTAGATCGGGGTCGAGACATATTCGACCCGGATCGGTTTGCCATCCTTGCGCCAGAATACTTCGTCTTCGATCCGGTTGACCTGCTCATACCGGAAGGATTGATAAATCGGACATTCGTGCGACGGATATTGTTCACCGCTCAGGTGGTGATGGTGGATTTTTGCGTGGATATCGTGGCCCAAAAGGTCTTGAGTGGTCCAACCAAGCATTTCCTGCGCTGCGCGGTTCACAAAGGTTGTTTTACCATCGGCGTTGACACCGTAAATCCCTTCGCCAGCGGCGTTTAGGATCAATTGGTTTTCGCGCTCCAGATCCGCAAAGAAACTTTGCGCGCGTTGCCATTCCATCAGGCCGCCGTTGTAGATTTTTCTGGCCTCAACCTCAGCTGCGTGTTGTTCAAGGATTTCAAGATCAAGCACATGCAAAAGCAGCATGTCCTGACCGTCGTGATGTACAGCCCGCCCCGTGACCTCGCATTGCAGGGGCGATTGGTCCGCATTTTGGAGTCTCACCTGCCGGGTCCAAGCTGTCCCTCGGTGTTGGACCTCTGTGATAAAGACGACGAAGGTCTCCATACCTGCGGCAACGAAGCGGGCGAAGTGCGACCCTGTTAGGGCATCATCCCCCAAAAGTGTCTTAGCCTCTTTAGTCGCGGCCAAAATTTGATCCCGGCCAAGATGAATTAGGATCGTAGGGCCAATTGCGCCAGCGAGAAAGGAATCGTGAGGGATATCGGTATCAAGCATCCTTTGATGGGGTATAAGCTCGCGCCCATGTGCAATACGAAATTTCGTAATTTACGAAATTTCGTAATAATTCATGGGTTATACTTCCATTATTGCTTTGAAATTAGTCACAAAATCCATTTTTTGATTTCTTAACGAATGCCTTCAAAAGTCGATGCCCCGCTGCCAGCATGGAGAAAATCAACAGCGAGGTTGCAACATGACTGTCAAATCACTGGGTAATCCCTTCTCTTCCGAAACCGATCTGCGGCACGCCGCCGATTGCGGCTGCCACACCTGTAGCGCACCCAAATCTGAGGCTGCGGATAGCATTGACCTGTCGACCTCCGAAGGCATGTTGGAGCGCGCGGTCGAAAGCGCAATTGTGCGGTCGGTCTTTGGACAAAGCGACATCGGGCGCCGGTCTTTTATGGGCATGATGGGTGGGTCGACGATGGCCGCTGCACTGGCGTCCGTGTTTCCACTGAACGAAGCGAAAGCCGCTATCCTCGACAATCTTGGGCCACCTGAAAAGACCGACCTGAACATTGGTTTTGTGCCGATCACCTGTGCGACGCCGATTATTATGGCACAGCCTTTGGGGTTCTATGAGCGTTACGGTCTCAATGCCCAAGTGATCAAAACTGCTGGTTGGGCCGTTGCGCGTGACAAGTCGCTGAACGGGGAATACGACGCCTCGCATATGCTGACGCCTATGCCATTGGCGATGACTCTTGGGGCGGGGTCGGTTGCGGAACCTTACATCATGCCAGCCGTTGAAAACATTAACGGGCAAGCCATCGTGCTGTCGAACGAACACCTCGATAAGCGTGACCCCAAACAGTGGAAGGGCTTCACCTTCGGTGTGCCGTTTGAGTATTCGATGCACAACTTCCTGCTGCGGTATTACGTGGCCGAGTTTGGCCTGGACCCCGATGTGGATATCCAGATCCGCGTTGTGCCACCGCCAGAAATGGTTGCAAACCTGCGCGCCGGTAACCTTGACGGCTATCTGTCGCCTGACCCGTTCAACCAGCGCGCCGTCTATGAGGGCATTGGCTTCCTCCACCTGCTGACCAAGGAAATCTGGGAAGGCCACCCCTGCTGTGCCTTTGCGGCCCCGCTGTCCTTCGCCCAAGAACTGCCAAACACCTATGGCGCGCTTTTGAAATCGATCATCGACGCCACGCAATATGCATCGGCAGCCGAGAACCGCAAAGAAATCTCGGAGGCAATCGCCCCCACCAATTACCTGAACCAGCCAGTCACGGTGATCGAACAGGTCCTGACAGGGACCTACGCCGACGGTCTGGGCGAGGTGAAGCGTGTGCCCGACAGGATCGATTTTGATCCATTCCCATGGCACTCCATGGGCGTATGGATCCTGACGCAGATGAAACGTTGGGGCTATATCGAAGGCGATGTGGACTACCGCGGCGTGGCCGAGCAGGTTTACCTTGCCGCTGACTGTAAGAAAGTGATGGAAGACCTCGGTTACAAAGCGCCTGACATCACCTACAAATCGCACACGATCATGGGCAAAACCTTTGATCCTGCGAAGCCGGAAGAATACGTCAGTAGCTTCCCCATTGGGAAAGGGTAAGCCATGGGCGCCCTTTCCATAAACCAACGCGCGGCTTTGCTGTCAGTTGCTATGTTGGTTGTCGGCCTTCTGATTTGGGAGGCCGCCATTCCAGCCCAAAAGGCCGCTGAAGAGTTGACTGAATACGAACGCTTGACCGGAGCGGGCTCCGCCAAGGCTGGCGTGCCGCCCCCCAGTCAGGTCATTGCCAAGGCATGGGAACAGCTCAGTAACCCGTTCTATGATGCGGGGCCCAACGACAAGGGCATCGGCATTCAAATCGGATATTCGATCTACCGTGTTCTGACGGGCTATTTTCTCGCCGCCTTGATTGCCATTCCCTTCGGGTTCCTCATCGGGATGAGCCAAGTGGCCTACAAAGCCTTCAACCCGTTTATTCAGGTTTTGCGCCCGATCTCGCCGCTCGCGTGGATGCCACTTGCGCTGTTCATCATTGGTGACAGTGAGGCATCGGCAATCTTTGTGATTTTCATCTGTTCGATTTGGCCGATGTTGATCAACACCGCCTTCGGTGTAGCTGGTGTGCGTGAGGATTGGGTGAATGTCGCCCGCACCCACGAGCTGGGGCCGATCAAAACGGCCTTCACAGTCATCCTGCCTGCGGCTGCACCGACCATTTTGACCGGAATGCGCATCTCGATCGGTATCGCGTGGCTGGTGATTGTGGCCGCTGAAATGCTCGTCGGTGGCACCGGCATTGGTTACTACGTCTGGAACGAATGGAACAATCTTGATCTGACGTCCGTCGTTTTCTCGATCCTCATGATTGGTGTGGTGGGCATGTTGCTCGACGCCATGTTCGGCCTGCTGCAGCGCCGTGTCACCTACGCCGAATAAAGGAAGTTCCATGAAACCGTTCTTAAGTATCGACAAACTCACCCAACGGTTCCCGGATGGGAACGGCGGCGAGTTGACTGTTTTCGAAAACGCCTCCTTCGGAGTCAAAAAAGGCGAATTCGTGGTGATCCTTGGCCATTCAGGCTGCGGTAAGTCGACGATCATGAACATCCTCGCAGGTTTGGCAGACCCGACCAGCGGCGTTGTCACGATGGATGGCTATGAGGTCCGTGGTCCCAGCCTCGACCGAGGCGTCGTGTTCCAGAACTATTCTTTGCTGCCATGGCTGACGACACTGAAAAACGTCACGTTCGGGGTTAAGGCCAGGCACCCGGAATGGACCAAGCAGCAGGTCGAAGAGCATGCGACCAAGTTCCTCGCGATGGTGGGGCTTGAGGGGGATGTGATCCACCGTAAACCAAGCCAGTTGTCGGGTGGCATGCGCCAGCGGGTGTCGATTGCGCGCGCCTTTGCAAACCATCCCAAGCTGTTGCTACTGGATGAACCATTTGGCGCGCTGGATGCCCTGACACGCGGGACCATTCAGGACGAGCTGCTCAAGATCTGGGGCCAGATGGAGCAGACGGTGTTCATGATCACCCATGACATCGACGAGGCGATCCTGCTGGCCGACCGCATCCTGCTGATGACCAACGGACCGCACGCGCGCGTGGCGGAAAGTGTCGATATTACAATCCCACGTCCGCGCAATCGGACCGAAATCGTCGAGCACCCCAACTACTATGCCATCCGCAACCATCTGGTGCAGTTCCTTGGAAAAAGGTCAAAGGAACTGGCCGGACAGCCAACAGAAGCAGGCCAAACGAACAAACCCGAAACGGTCAGGATCGACTTGACCGATCCCGCAGAAGACCCCGAAGACAAACGACCTGCCTTGAAGGCAGTGAATAGCTAGACCCGGAGGAGACCAACATGAAAGACCTCACAATGACTGAGATGATGACCAAAGAAGACGTCACCGCCATGATCCTGTCCGCCAAGAAACAGGCTGGACTGACATGGGAAGAGATCGCCGAAAAGATCGATATGTCCCCCGTCTGGACCCATTCCGCCGCAATGGGCATGAACGCCTTTCCGCCTGAAAAGGCCAAGTTGATGGCTGGTGTCATGGGGCTGCCGCAAGAGGCGGAAAGCGTCTTGGCCGAAAGCCCCACCAAAATCTGGGAACAAGCTGTTCCGACCGATCCCTGCATCTACCGTTTTTACGAAATCGTTGGCGTCTATGGCCCAACCCTCAAGGCGTTGATCCAGGAAAAATTTGGTGATGGAATTATGTCGGCCATCGACTTTGACATGACCGTCACGCGCGTTGAGAACCCAAAAGGGGATCGCGTAAAGGTCGAGATGTCAGGAAAGTATCTTGGCTATAACAGCTGGTAAGCCGCAATGACACGTATGCCAGTGCCGCCCTTTTCCTACGATGATGCGGTCAAGAAAGTCCGCATGGCTGAAGATGCTTGGAACACACGTGATCCAAGCAAGGTAGCACTGGCCTACACGCCAGACACAAAGTGGCGCAACCGCTCCGAATTTCTAAATGGACGAAACGAGGTGCGTGATTTTCTGACCCGAAAGTGGTCACAGGAAAGTGGATATCGGTTGATCAAGGAAATCTGGGCACATGGCGATAATCGCATCGCTGTGCGCTTTTGCTACGAGTATCATGACAAGAGCGGCAACTGGTTCCGCGCGCATGGTAACGAAAACTGGGAATTTGACGCTGAGGGCTACATGGCCGTGCGCCATGCCTCAATCAATGATGTCGCGATCGCTGAGACCGAAAGGCTGTTTCATTGGCCTCATGGGCCAAGGCCATCAGAACATGGCGGTTTGTCTGATCTCGGGCTGTAAACGAAGAGTATCAGGACAGCTTGGCAGCGACTGAACGTCATTTTTATTGCCGCATCAACGATAAACGAGGACTTGAAAATGAAGAGCAGCGGGCCGCTCACCGATGAGGACGCCTTCTCACATATGAGCGGAATTTATTTAAAGCAGGACCTGCCTTTAGAACGAATGTCTCAAAAGTCCGCGACCCGAATAATTTCCGCCCAAATCTTCTCCGCGCCATGAAGTAATGGTCGCTATCCTTACCGACGCGCAGCCTGGCCTAACCAATATCTGCGGCGATTGGCATGCTGCGAGCGCACGCAGCACAAATTACCGAATTACAATATGGGCTCCTTGCTGCCGTTCGCTGCGGTTGCACACAAAATCACCGCCAAATAGGAATGCGGCAATGCGGACTTTACGGACCTTCGCCGCAAGTATCCCATTGTCCGGTTTGGAGAACCGTTCAACAAACGTTTTTTTTTGGAGCGGCTATCTTCGTTCGTCAGTTTTTGCTGCGCGTTGAGCAAAAAGACGTGGCAAGACTGTTGTTCCAGCAGCAGAAAATTAGATCACCGCAATCCTCAATTGTTGCGTCCAGTGGAACATATGCCCATGCGCGAATAGACCCGTCAGGAATGCTACTACTGGATTGATACATGTAGGAGTGCCTTGCAGGTGGGTTGGCAGTTTTTTGAGTTGCGCTATAAATCAGAGCACTCATCAAACTGGTATGAACCAGACCTATAATGACCAGTAGCGCCCATGTTCGCCCCCCGGACAGAAGATTACCCAGATTAGCGAATGGCAGCAGAATGGCGATGCCTGTAACAACGTGTATGAGCGCGATAAGTTGGGGAGGCATACCGGTTAAGTGGTACGCAACCGTCTTTCATCGGCAGAAGCGCTTTTGATCGAGCGGTTTATTGATCAGTGTCTGACGTCAGGCACCCTGTCGTGCAGGGCATAGTCAGTCTCCTTTGTTGCAGTAGTTGCAATCAAAGGAGCGGCATCAAACCGCGACGGGTCCATTCTGCCCTTGGCGGCAAACCACCCGCTGTGATCAACTGGCAGCGAATTGAAACAACCAAACCTGATCGGCAGGTGCAAAGAGTAGCTTAATTGACGACAGATCCTGTCCAATAAATGGGGAGTAGCTCAGTACCGCGAATTTGTTTGCAGGTGTCTGACGTCAGACAGTTACAGACCTCAGTGATCGTCCACGATAAGGGTTGCAGCTGCAGTATTGCGATAGAGTGACGAATGGCGGTAAGGAAATCGCCATTCGTCCTTATTGCCACATCCCCGATACCAGTGATATTCAGGTCAAGACCAGCAGCATCAGTTTTCATGGATCAGACGGAAGCGAGTGTCGCCCACTCCTGAATTGCCTTTAAGAGGGCCTGCTTCGTAATCGGTTTGGTTAGAAAACCATCCATACCAGCCTCCAAACAACGCTGCTCATCTTCCTGTAATGCGTTCGCTGTCAAAGCCAGGATCGGACAACGTGGCAGGGCCATCTCTGTCTCCAGTTTACGAATGGCATGGGTGGCTTCTATCCCATCCATTTCCGGCATCGATACGTCCATGAATATCACGTCAGGTCTGATTTTAGCGAACTCTTCCAAGGCTTCGCGACCGTTCTTAGCAAATGTTAGTGAAATAGCAGAACTGGCCATCATTTTTTTTATTATAAATCGATTTGTCTTGTTGTCTTCGGCCACAAGTATTTTGCAATGCGGGGCCTGATCAATCTGGTGCTTAGGCAGCCTAATACCGGTCTTAACTTTTTGTGGAATTTGCAGGGAACGGGTGATCGTTTCTCGAAGATTTTTGGCGCGTACGGGCTTTAGAAGAAGCTCACAGGGGCTGTACTTTGACTTGATTGCCATACTCATCGCCTGATCAATCGAAGATAGCACAATAAGAGGCATCTTTTTGAAGGCGTCTATATCTCTGATGCGCTTTGCGAGCTCTTCACCATTCATTCCTGGCATCTGGTAGTCTTGTATCACCAGGTCAAAGCCATCTTCCGACCGTTTGAGAATGTCTAATGCCTCGGCACCTGATGAGGCCAGCACGGAAGTCATGTCCCAACTGGCAAGGCGTTCTGACAAAATTCTACGGTTCAATTCCAGGTCATCGACGACAAGCACGCGCAAACCTTTCAGCGCTGGTTGTTTTTTCTGGAACTGTGGGAGCATCTCTGATGCGGTCGGTAGGGGTAACTCGATCCGGAAAGTTGATCCGCCTTCGCCTTCCGAAGTCACTGTTATCCGCCCGCCCATAAGTACCAGCAATCTTGCTGAGATTGCCAAGCCCAAACCGGTACCTTCGAACTGTCTGTTACGGGAGCTATCGACCTGTTCAAAAGCATTGAATATCTGATCTATGCGATCATTCGGGATGCCGATCCCTGTGTCCGTTACTTCGATCCGCAAGTTGTAGCGATCCGTAGACTTTACGCCGGACACATCCACGTAAACGTACCCCTCAAGGGTAAATTTGACTGCGTTCCCGACAATGTTCGTGAGCACCTGTCTCAACCTGCCTACGTCTCCTTCAAAAACGGTCGGGAGATCAGGGTCATAGCGCAAGATGACCTCTATAGGGTTTTCTCTGTTTTTTGCTGACAGCAACGTCACCACGTCACCAATCGTTGCCTGCAGATCAAAGGGGGCGATTTCCAGTTCCGTCTTGCCGGCTTCGATTTTTGAGAAATTCAGGATGTCGTTAATAATCGCCAATAACGCTGAACCAGACGACGAAATGGTTTCCGCATACATTCTCTGATCATCATCGAGATCGGTCTCGAGCATCAGCTCGGTCATCCCGATCACTCCATTCATCGGCGTGCGAATTTCATGGCTCATGTTTGCGAGAAAATCTGACTTTGCCTTGTTTGCTTTGTCAGACTTTTCACGTTCCACTTCAAGAGCGTGCTCGCGTTCATCGCGCTCTAGAAACGTTTTCTGGAGAATATCGACAGAACTGTCGAGCGCTTTGAATTCATGGGACGCAAATGATGCAATCGGCTGTCGTTCGTGGGCTTGGCCCGCAATAACAGCCGACATCCGCTCGTGAATATTTCGAAGGGGTCGCATCGTTAAAAAATGGATTTGTAGCAGAAAGAGAGCAGACAGTGTGAATACTGCCATCAATATGATGTAGCGGGTGCGCCCCACCTTTTTATCAATTTGTGCCTGCCCTTCAGCAGTGGACCAATTCACCTCCATGATCCCGAAGGGTTCTCCTTCAACGATGATGTCACGTTTGAAATGCCGAAATTCACGGACGCTATCAGCCCCCTCACGCGCGGCTTCGGCAATGACGTCCCCGAAATTACTTTTAATGGAAAGAGACAGCAGTTTGCCATTGCTCGATAAAGCTTCTTGCATGGCAGTTTCCAGAACCGGAGTGTCCTGAACAATGATCGGTTCCACCATCAAGCCGCTGATAAGGGAGACAGTCACATCTGCTTGCGCCAGAAGGTCGTCATTCATACGTTTGATTTCAGCTCTGCGTTCGTAGCCTCCGATAAGGAACCCAACAACAGCGGCAGCACAGGTCATAGAGACGGCAATCTGGGTATATATTCCCATTCTTTTCATCTGCTCATCCTACCAATGGGCTCAGAACGCGCTGCTGTGCTTCATGGCTTTACGGATGATATCGTAATCGGCATCCGATCCTTCCAAAAAACCGTCTTCAGCGATGTCGCCCAATAGCTCAGCGTCCTTGATCTGCAGCATCACCTTTTTCATCGCCGCAAGCACCTCTGGATCCATTCCAGCAGCAGCCAGCCAGGGCTTTGTTACATTCTCAAACTCGAACACCGCTCTGATTGGGACGCCGGCACGCGCCAATTTCAACAAGGTGCTTTCTTTCAACGCTCCGGCTGTGAACCTGCCCGCGCCGACAGCTGCGCCAACCCGATCGTGTCGGCCAAGATAGTCGTATCCGCTCAGCTCTTTGCTGCTGATACCTGCTTGTAGAAGATGGCTTTGCGCTAGATATCTGCCGATTGTGGACAATTGATCGCCAAAGGCAAAACTCTCGTTTTTCAGCTCGGATATTGACTGAATAGGGCTGTCGATATGCACCGCTATCGCCCCTTTGAACCGCTTGCTCCCGTTGTTGGATTCTATTGCGATGATCTGGACCTTGGGGTTGCGCTCAACAACGGTGATGTAAGAGGCGGGGCCAAAACGCGAAAAATCGACATCTCCGTTTGCAAGCTGGTCTATGCTTGTTTCATATTCCTTTGTAATCCGCATCTTGATGTTTACCTGCTCACCAAGCAACTCAGTCATTTCAATAGCCAGATACTGTAGAAAAGGCCGGTACATTTTGACCGTATAAGTCGGTTTGTCTGCAGCATAGGTGCCAAATGTCAGGTTGATCTCTGCCGTTGCCGGTGTGGCCATGGCGGCAGTGACTACCGCTGCGATCATATAGGCCCATCGGCAGGCCCGTCCGCTAAGTACCGCAAAGCATCTTAGCAGTTCTGCCAGAATTCTATCCATAGTGTCCCCTCAAAATTCTTGAACGCGCATGTGAAAGCATCGCCGGAAATGACAGGCCATTGGTGGCAGATCAAAGCGAACAACTCGTTAATGAGCGATACTAACTTCGCATGGCTGTTTTGCTTGAGGCGCGAGGGGGGGGGCGTTAACTCATTTTGCAATGTAAATTATTTGTAAAGAAAATTTGTCTCTAATCGTCGGATTGTATTTGAACTTACTGGGCGAGGCGGGACATGGCGCAACATAAAATCAAGACTCCGTGTGCTGGAGACGTTCGGAAACCGGTTGGAAAACTAACGCTTCCTGTTCTGTTATTAGTCGCGCCGAGCTGTGCGTTCGCTATACCGTCCCCAGAGCTGGTCATTGGATCGGTGTCGTCTTTATCGCAGGTGTTTGCGGTATTGTTTGCGACGATAACGGGTGCCGGCGCGCTCATCGCAAAGCGGTTTGGCTACAACCCGCCAGCGGGAGGCCGAAAAGCACGGTTTCCGATGCGTCTGATCACGGTACTGGTCTTGATCGCCGCGGTGCTTGGTATAGCAAATATCTGGCAGTACCGGACGCAGCAGGCCAGCGAATTGGCGCGCCTGCAGGCCACACTTGTCAGGCCGGCTCAATTTGACGGAACCGCCATTCAGGACCCCGATCTGAAAGAGGCCAGCTTTGGCGCGCAATCGGAAAATCCGCTGGCTGTGACAACGCAAAAAGCACAGGACCTGCTAAGCGCATCGGGCGCTGGTGCATCGACTCTCTTCTTTGATGTGAGAGAAACCGGAGAGCACCGCATGGGAACCTTGCCTGGTGCGCAACACGTCCGTTTTCCTGATTTCATGCAGTCCGATATCCCTCTGGATGGCAAACAGGTTGTTCTGTTCTGTCACAACGGAAACCGCAGCAGTGAAATCTGTGCAGAGCTGGCGGCCCGTGGTATCGACTGCCGCTTTATTGCCGGTGGCATTGAAAAGTGGATCGTAGAGGGGCGTAAATTTAGCGATGAAGACGTGCAATCTCTGTCGGATCTACGGGCCATCCCTCAGTTCCCGAACAAAGAAACACTGCTGGGCACCGCAGAGTTCACGGGTTTGATGGAGGGTGGTGATCTTCAGATCGTCGACACGCGCTATCCTGGCGATTTCTCAACCGGTCACCTGCCGGGGGCAATCAATATCCCCATTCGCGCGCTGCCGACGGACGAGCTGAACAGGCGCATCGCGCAGTTGCAGGATAAGCCCACGGTTGCGGCCTGCTATGACCGCCGTAGCTGTTTCATGTCACAGGTTCTGGCGCTTGAAATGACCCAGGTCGGCATAGATTTTGTGGGCCGCTACACGACACCTTGGGAGTATTTTGTGGCCCCCGCTCCCAAGCCTCATGTCCAGCAATGGCAGGCCGAACAGCAAGTTACGCTCTGGCAAACTGCGATAGCTAAACTGGCCGTCGGGTTGGTCTGGCTAGGTGAACGTTCGCATTTCGTGCTTGCGTTGTTTGCGCTGTCACTATTGTCGCGGGTGCTTGTCCTGCCGATCGCCTTGAAGTCGGAGCGGGATCAGATGATCACGGCGAAACATGGCGACGAACTAAAGGCTTTGAAAGAAACCCTAAAGGACGATCCTGCCCGAAAAGCACGCGCGATCCAGCAGTTTTATGCGGATAAGGGGATGACCCCCATGCGCAACCTTGCTGCCCTGCTGTTCCTGCCGGTGATGATGCTCGGGCTGGGCGCGACCGAAAAGGCCGGATCTCAGGTCATTGACCCGTTTCTTTGGCTTCCGTCCTTGGGGCAACCTGACGGGACCTATGTGCTGCCATTGTTGTTTGCCGTTCTCGCCGGCACTTATTTGCACTGGGCGGTGGCTAAATCCAGACGGCAAGCAGTCTTATGGTGGGTAATTGGCGCGCCATTGATGTTCGGCTTGGTTTTCCAGCTAAGCGCGGCTGGCAACATCTATCTTTGCATCAGCCTCACGCTTTTGCTGGTCCAGCGGGCCTATGTCACGGGCCTGTTGAGGGGGCTCAAAGGTGCTGTGTCAAATGGCTGGCAGCGGCTGAAGTCACGTAAGTATCCCACTGGTGTCTTTCCCCTGAAGCACACGGCGGCGTTGCGAGAAAGCGGCAACAAATCTTACAGGTTGTCGATGCTGAAAAACGCCGGACTGCCTGTCCCTGATGGCCTTGTCATCCGGTCAGAGGGGATCAAGGCGTATGGTCGCTTTTCAGATCAACTGAAGGACGACTTCGCAACGGTGATCTGGCACATGGTGGGCCAGAAATCTAGCGCGGTTCGCAGCTCTGCCGCAGCCGAAGATGGTGCTGACCAAAGCTTTGCAGGCGTATTCGATAGTGTGCTGGACGTTCAGCGCGAAGGCATGCGCGACGCGCTTGACGAAGTCATCGCATCCTTCTCGTCTGCCCGCGCGCAGGACTATGATAGTGCCGAAGAGGCCAACCACGACGGTAATATTCTGATCCAGCAGATGGTGCGCTCCGAATATGCCGGCGTCTTGTTCACCCAAGACCCGACCGCACCCGGGTTGATGGTTGTAGAATTGGTTCAGGGCTGCGGAGACGACCTGGTCTCGGGTAGGGTCACACCGCAAACCCTCCAGGTTGGGCGGCACACTGGTACTGCGTTCGGCGACGAACCTTCTCCGGTGGATCTGGCCCCATTGCTGGTGCTTGGGCAGCGGATAGAAGAGATGTTCGGGTGCCCACAAGACATCGAATGGGCCTATGCCGATGGTGCATTCCAGATCGTCCAAAGCCGCGACATCACGACACTGAAATCAGGCTCCCCAGCCGAGATCGCATGGGTGGAGGAATGGGAGCGTGTGCTGCAGACGTACAAAGACGCTGATCCCGACGCAGTGATCCTGGAACAGGACGAAATGTCAGAGGTCCTACCGCTGCCGACCCCGCTGTCGTTTTCGCTGATGGGCAGGCTTTGGGCGCCCGGGGGCAGCGTGGACATCGCATGCCGACACCTTGGGGTGAGCTATAACCTGCCCGAAGGCCGGCCAGGGCATTTGGTAAATATTTTTGGTCGCACCTTTGTCGATAGTGCGTTGAAAGAAAAAATGGCGCTGCGCCTTGGCAAAGCCAAAGCGCGACAGTTGCGCAAAGACGCGGTCGGTATAATCACCGAGTTTCGCGCGCGAACAATTCCAGCATTAGAACGGGAACTGGCGGTTTGGCGGGCAATGGATTTCAGCGCAATGCCGCCTGAAATCATCATCAACTGCATCGAGAAGCTAGAGGAAAAGTTTGTACGCGAAATCTATGTAGAGGCTGAAAAGATCAACATCCTCGCGGGTTTCACCATGAATGAGGCCGAGATCTTTGCGAAGGATAAACCGGACGCATATAGCCGCTTGATGCATCCCGTCCTGTATCACACACCAGCTAGCCTGATTGAGGGGTGTGCCGCGCTTGATGGCGACGTTCGGAAACGCACGCTGATGGCGTTGATGGGGCACCGTGCGATCTTTGACTATGAGCTAAGCACCCCTCGCTATTGCGAAGCGCCTGATCTTCTTTGGCCTTTGTTGGAGGGGGCAAGCCCGGTCTTGGAAACTGCGGCGAAGATTCCATTTGCTGAACCGCAAGATCCAGTTGATCTGGCCATCGCGTTCCAAGATCTCAAAGAACAAGCCAAGCATGAGGCGCTCAAACTGATTGCCGAAATGCGTCGGGCCATTCTGGCTTTGGCTGAAAACACAGGCCTAAACGATCTTGTTTTTCATCTGGGTCTGAGCGAACTTCTGAGTGCGTCGGAGACAGATATTGAAATGCTGGAAACGATCGCCCAAGGAAGAAAAGAGCATGCGGAGCATCTTTCAAAGCGCCCGCTCAAGCCAGTGTCGTTGACATTGCGCGACTGCGAGATTTTGTCCGCATCTGTTTCTGTTCGCGGGTCCATGACTGAATCTGCTCTTGGTGGTGTCTGCGTCTCTGGCAGTCAAAATGTCTCGGGGCGCGTGTTTGTCGTTCAGGATGATAATCCCATGAGCCCGAATGCGTTTGCCGGTTTTGAGGATGGCGACATCATTGTTTGTCGAATGGTCAGCCCGGTTTGGCTACCTTTTGTCCAGCGATCAGGCGGCGTGCTGAGCGAGGTCGGCGGCTCCCTTAGTCACATGGCGATTGTGGCGCGGGAGAAAGACATTCTGATGCATGTCAAATGCACCGGTTTGGATGGGCTACAGGTTGGCATGACAGTGGCCGCTGGCACAGACGGATCCATTGTCGTTACACATGCAACTGCAGTGGCAGAACGTAAAATCGCCTGACGTTCAGGTCCAAAAGGTAGATGACCCTTCGTTGTAACTACAGCCCTCCTTCTGATCCCCTTTTCCCAAAGGTTGATCTAAAGGGGGCTGATTGGACCCTTAGGATTTTGGCGTCCTTCTACATGAAAGGGTGCACATAGTCAGCAAGGCTTGCCCTTCGAAAGTGCTGATTACATGCGAAATCGGCTATGCAGGCCGACCCGGGCGGCCGACCAGACATGACACGGGCTCAGGCATAACCTCCAAAATCGTAGCGGTAAGATCCGGAAAACTCGTGGTTAAGTGACAATATCACCGAACTTCGCGCTGCTAGGGTATATTCATAAATGGAAATATGATTCTGGAGGAATCCCCATGACTGTAAATGTTGGAAAAACCGACCGTCTTCTTCGCGCGGCTCTCGGCGTGGTGCTGTTGCTACTTGCCTTTGCTAGCGGCCTGCCGCTGTTTGAAGGTGGGTTTGTAAAATACGCCGCCGCTTTGGTCGGCGTTGTTATGATCGTCACCGCCGCAATCCGTATGTGCCCGATCTATTCGATCTTCGGCATCAAAACGTGCCGGACGTAAGCTCATGGAAACAGTATTTACTCCTTGGACATCTCTGGGCGGCGGCGTTCTGATTGGCGTCGCGGCGACTCTTCTCATGCTCTTTCTGGGCCGTGTCATGGGCGCAACCGGCATCCTTGCCGGCGTGGTTTCGCCCTCTTCAAAACAGGATTTTTCTTGGCGCGCAGCCGTTCTGGCGGGGATGGTGAGCGGCCCGGTTCTAATCTTCTTTCTGACAGGCCAGATGCCGGAGGTGCAGGTTCCAGTCTCTACTGGAATGCTCCTTGTTGGTGGTTTGATCGTTGGCGTGGGTGTCACGCTTGGATCCGGCTGCACGTCCGGTCATGGTGTTTGCGGCATGGCACGGCTTTCGCCACGTTCGTTCGTGGCAACCATGACCTTCATGATCGTAACTCTGGTGACCGTCTATATCGTGCGCCACGTATTGGGAGCAGCATAAATGCGTATCATAACAGCATATCTGATCGGCCTCGTCTTTGGTGTCGGTATCGCGATTTCCGGCATGGCAAATCCGGCTAAGGTTTTAAACTTTTTCGACGTTGCAGGAAGCTGGGACCCCTCGCTGATGTTTGTGATGGGCGGCGCGCTAATCACCACATTTATCGGTTACAAACTGGTATTCGGCCGTAGCGCACCCATCATCGAAGGCAGCTTTCAACTTCCGACCAACAACAAGATCGATCTGAAGCTTGTCGGTGGCTCTGCTATCTTTGGCATTGGCTGGGGCATCGCGGGCTTTTGTCCGGGTGGCGCGTTGCCTGCGCTGGGCACCGGCCGCTGGGAAGTATTCGCCTTCGCGCTGGCGCTGATCGCCGGCATATTCCTTGCCAAGTTTCTGCAGACCCTCGGCTCTCGCACAAGCCAGACTTCATAGCCCTTTGAACGGAGGAAACATCATGACCGATTACCCGATAAACATGGACGTCAAACCCGATGTTACCGGCTATTTTGACGAAGCCACTAACACTATCAGTTATATCGTAAAGGACCCGTCATCGGATGCCTGTGCGATTGTCGACAGTGTGATGGACATCGATTATGCCGCCGGCCGCATCACCTATGCGCATGCCGATACCCTAATCGAGACGATCCAGTCGCGCGGCCTGACGCTTGAGTGGATCATCGAGACCCACGTCCACGCCGATCACCTTTCAGCCGCGCCTTACATCCAGCAAAAGCTGGGAGGCAAGATTGGCGTGGGTGCCAAGATCATGATTGTGCAGGAAACATTCGGAAAAATCTTCAACGAAGGAACCGAGTTCCAGCGTGATGGCAGCCAGTTCGATGCGCTGTTTGAGGATGGTGATACCTATAAAATCGGCAACATGGAGGCCGTCGCAATCTATACGCCGGGCCACACGCCTGCCTGTATGGTGCATGTGGTGGGTGACGCCGCCTTTACCGGCGATACGCTGTTTATGCCCGACGGTGGATCGGCGCGCGCCGACTTCCCGGGCGGCGATGCGGGCGTTCTGTATGACAGCATCCAGAAGGTGTTGTCCTTGCCTGATGATATGCGTCTGTTCATGTGCCACGACTACGGTCCCAACGGCCGCGACATTCAGTGGGAAACCACTGTTGGCGAAGAGAAAGCGCACAACATCCACGTAGGTGGCGGCAAGTCGAAAGAAGAGTTCGTCAAATTCCGCACCGAGCGGGATGCCCAGCTTGCCGTGCCAAAGCTCATCATACCTTCGCTGCAAATCAACATGCGGGCTGGTGAAATCCCGACTGATAAAGATGGAAATCCGATGCTGAAAGTACCGGTGAACGGTCTGTAAAGCCACATCACCGAACCCAAAGGAATAAGACTATGTCAAACGCAAAAACACTGGCGAACCTTAACAAAGCCCTTCAAATGGAGATGACAGCCGCGCACCAGTATCAGTTGCACGCACATGTTCTGGACGATTGGGGTCTTGGCAAACTGGCAGCCCAAATGCGCACAGAGATGAACGAGGAAATTGGCCATTCTGACCTTTTCATGGAGCGCGTCCTGTTTCTGAAAGGTGATCCGGAAATCGCCTTTGCGAACACGCCAAAGCGGGCATCTTCGCTTGTCGATATGTTTCAGTCTGATCTGACTGATGAGAAGGAAGCGCTCGCCTTCTACATCCAGTCGGCAAAAGAAGCCGATGCCGAGGGCGATCTGGGCTCGCGCAAACTATTCGAAGAAATTGCGCTGGACGAGGAAGGCCACAAATCGTGGTTGGAACTTCAGCTTGATCTGATCGAACGGATTGGCGAAGCGGCCTACAGCGCCAAGCTGGTCGTCTTTGGCGGTGAAAGCGAGAGCGAAGCCTGATCCCGAATTTACCGTGGGCGTTCGCCCGCGAATTCAACTGATCGCGGGCGACCCCTGAAGGAGTGAACATGGAAATCAAGAAGATAAGCGAAAAGGTCTCTGTGACACCGCAGATATTGGCCGCCGACATTGAGGCGGTCAAAGCCGCAGGTTTTCGCGCCATTATCTGTAATCGGCCCGACGGCGAAGGTGCGGATCAGCCCTCTTTCGAGGAGATCGCAGCAGCTGCCAAAAAGGCAGGGATTGAGGCGGCTTATGTGCCGATCGAGACCGGTATGGTGCGTGACGAGGATGTCGCTGCCTTTGGTGTCGCACTCCAGAACTTGCCGCGGCCGGTCTTGGCCTATTGTCGGTCCGGCACGCGTTCGGCCACGCTTTGGTCTTTCCACGAGTCGCAAAAACGGCCAATGCCCGAAATCCTCGCCGCTACCAAAGCCGCCGGCTATGACATGAACGGTGTCGCACGACGTATCGCGAATGGCGGCAAAACACCCACCGATACCGGCGATGCCAAGTATGACGTGGTCATTGTTGGTGGCGGGGCAGGGGGTATTTCTGTCGCGGCCAGCCTAAAGTCGCGCAAGCCGGATCTTTCGATCGCCATTATCGACCCGGCTGATGTGCACTATTACCAGCCCGGTTGGACCATGGTCGGCGCGGGCATATTCGAGGCGCAAGATACCGCCAGAACGATGGCATCGCTGATCCCGCAAGGCGTCAAATGGATCAAGGCAGCGGTTGCTGCGTTCGAGCCTGCCAACAACGCGGTTATTCTGGATGGATGCCGTGTGGTGAAATACGATCGCCTTGTTGTTTGTCCGGGGATCAAACTTGCTTGGGACCGCATCGAGGGCCTCGAAGAGACGTTGGGCCGCAATGGCGTGACTTCGAACTACCGCTATGATCTGGCGCCCTATACATGGCAATTGGTGCAAGAGATGGACAAAGGGCGTGCCCTGTTTACGCAGCCTCCGATGCCGATCAAATGTGCGGGTGCGCCGCAGAAGGCGATGTATCTCTCAGGCGATGCATGGTTCGGCCGTGGCGTGCTGAAAGACATCGATATCCAGTTCATGAACGCGGGCGGCGTGTTGTTCGGGGTGAAAGATTACGTACCTGCGCTGGAGCAATACATCGAGAAATACGATGCCACGCTGAACTTCTTTCACAATCTCGTCTCGGTTGATGGCCCTGCGAAAAAAGCTGTGTTCGAGGTCTCCAAACCGGACACGACACCAATGCGTGTTGAGGTCGAATTCGACATGATGCACGTCTGTCCGCCCCAGGTTGCACCTGATTTTATCCGGGTATCACCGCTGGCAGATGCCGCGGGCTGGGTAGATGTGGATCAGGCAACGCTGCGGCATAAGACACACGACAACGTCTGGTCGCTGGGCGATGTGATGAACGCACCGAACGCCAAAACAGCCGCTGCCGCGCGCAAGCAAGCGCCAACAGTGGCAGATAATATCGTGGCCGACATCGCGGGCAAGTCCGCTGTGTCGCAATATGACGGCTACGGCTCTTGCCCACTGACCGTCGAACGCGGCAAGATCGTATTGGCCGAATTCGGTTATGGTGGCGTGTTGTTGCCCAGCTTTCCGTCTTTGCTGATCGACGGGACAAAGCCCTCACGCGCCGCGTGGTTCCTGAAAGAGAAAATGCTACCGCCGATCTATTGGCAGGCCATGCTGAAAGGCAAGGAATGGATGGCGAAGCCCGAAAAGATCAAAGTAGCGGCAGAGTAAGCCAAATCGCGCGGCCCCTTCGCGGGCCGCGTCCCACATCGGCGGACGATGCATCGCGCAGTGTCCGCCCGACTTTCGAGAGAATTAATGATAGAGCAGCTGCGCCGTTACGTTCCGGTTTTTGACTGGGGCCGGACATATAATCGCTCCACCTTTTCGAATGACATGATTGCGGCACTGATCGTGACGATCATGCTGATCCCGCAATCGCTGGCCTACGCGCTGCTTGCGGGATTGCCGCCAGAGGCAGGGATCTATGCCTCTATCGTGCCAATCGTTCTTTACGCGATGTTCGGAACCAGCCGCGCGTTGGCGGTGGGGCCGGTTGCGGTGGTCTCCCTGCTCACGGCGTCAGCCGTGGGGCAGGTGGCAGAGCAAGGCACCGCTGGCTACGCGGTTGCCGCGCTGACGCTCGCCTTTCTGTCGGGCGGTTTCTTGGTGCTTCTGGGGGTGCTGCGCCTTGGATTTCTGGCGAACTTCCTGAGCCATCCGGTGATCGCGGGGTTCATCACGGCGTCGGGTATCCTGATCGCGACCAGCCAGCTTAAACACATCATGGGTGTCAGCGCGTCGGGCCACACGCTGCCCGAAATGGTGGCCTCTATTTTCGAGCATCTGGGCGAGATCAATTTTATCACCGTTGTCATCGGCGTGCTGGCGACGGCGTTCCTATTTTGGGTGCGTAAGGGATTGAAGCCGCTGCTCAAAAGCATGGGCGCCTCACCGCTGGTTGCGGATATCGCGACAAAGGCGGGGCCCGTGGCAGCCGTCGTGGTGACCACGATGTCGGTCTGGTTGTTCGGGCTGGACGGCGCTGGCGTGAAAATCGTCGGCGATGTGCCGCAAGGCCTGCCGCCGCTGACTTTGCCCAGTTTCTCCCCCGATATTTTGGGCGCACTGTTGGTGCCGGCGATCCTGATTTCAGTCATTGGCTTTGTTGAGTCCGTCTCTGTCGCGCAAACGCTGGCGGCCAAGAAGCGCCAGCGCATTGATCCCGACCAAGAGCTGATTGGTTTGGGCGCTGCCAATATCGGCGCCGCCTTCACGGGCGGTTATCCGGTGACGGGGGGCTTTTCGCGCTCGGTCGTGAACTATGACGCGGGTGCCGAAACACCTGCCGCGGGTGCCTACACAGCAGTTGGTTTGTCCATCGCGGCTGTTGGGCTGACGCCACTTGTGTACTTTTTGCCCAACGCCACGCTGGCAGCCACGATCATCGTCGCGGTTCTCAGCCTTGTTGATTTCTCGATCCTGAAAAAGACGTGGAATTACTCGAAAAAGGACTTCGCAGCCGTGGCTGTGACGATCTTGCTGACCCTTGGAATGGGGGTTGAGGTGGGCGTGGCGACAGGTGTGCTGGTGTCGATCCTGCTGCATCTCTATAAAACCTCGCGCCCTCACGTGGCCGAGGTAGGCCTCGTGCCGGGTACCCAGCATTTCCGCAACATCCACCGTCACAGCGTTGAGACGAACGATGCGCTTTTGATCCTGCGGGTGGACGAAAGCCTGTATTTCGCGAACGCCCGTTTCCTTGAGGACTATATCCAGAAACGCGTGACCAACGGCACGTCGATCAAGAACGTGGTTTTGATGTTTCCTGCGATCAATGATGTAGACTATTCCGCTTTGGAAAGCCTCGAAGCGATCAATAGTCGCCTGAAGGACATGGGCATTGGCCTGCACTTGTCCGAGGTCAAAGGCCCCGTGATGGACCGGCTGGACCGTTCGCATTTTCTGGACGAACTGAATGGCCGGGTTTTCTTGTCTCAATATGACGCGTGGCGGGCGTTCAATCCTGTCTGACGTCAAATAACCTTGCGGTGTTGGATGATCCTGCCTGTGCGTCTATAGTTGGTCTTCCGGACCCGCCCTAGCCGCGCGACGGGCTGTGATGACAAGGACGCCATGATGACCGAGACACTTGAATGGGTTGAACGCTTTCCCGGACTTTCGCGCCTCGCGCCCGAGGTTAAACAGATGCTGCTGTCCCAAAGCGCCGTGGTCGATGTGCCTCACGGCACAACCATATTCGGCCCCGGCCATTCGCCCGAGAACATGCTATTCTTGCTGGATGGCACTGTGCGGGTGCAGCAGGTATCCGACACAGGTCATGAGATTGTTCTTTACCGCATTCACGCCGGTGAAAGCTGTGTGCTTACAACTGCCTGCTTACTCGCTTTCGAGGACTATTCCGCCGAAGGGATCGCAGAAACCGATGTGCGCGCTGCCGCCATCCCCCGCGCGCTGTTTGACGAGCTTGTCGGCCAGTCCAAGCCGTTTCGGGATTTCGTCTTTGCCGCCTTTTCCAAACGGATCACCGATCTGTTCCTGATGATTGATGAGGTTGCATTCCAACGCCTTGACGTGCGCCTTGCCGACAAGCTGATCAAGCTTTCGCAGGATCACGATGTCATAAAAACCACCCATCAGATGCTTTCGGTGGAACTGGGGACCGCGCGCGAAGTTGTCTCGCGTCAGTTGCAGGAATTTCAGCGGCGCGGCTGGGTCGAACAGTCGCGCGGCAGCGTGAAGTTGCTGGACCGCGCACAGCTACAGCGACTGGCCCATCACAACAGTTGATACGGTCTGCGGTACGGGATAATCAGTTGCGGCGCTTGCCAATGGACGTCTGTGTTGCGAAGCTGAACATGTACCTCTGAGAAAGGACTGTTCCCATGCCGCTACGCGCACTCGATGTTGATCCTGTTCATTGCCTGATTGCAGGCAAGTGGAGCCCTTGTGCCAGCGGTGAACGCCTTGCGCTCATCAATCCGTCCGACGGCAGTACATTGTGCGAGATCGCGCGCGGCGGCGCTGACGATATCGACCGTGCTGTTGCTGCTGCACGGGCCGCCTTTGACGGGCCTTGGGGGCGCACCACAGCGGTAGAGCGGGGCCGCGTGCTGCATAAGATCGGCACTCTGGTTCTCGAAAACATCGACGCGCTGGCGCAGATGGAGGCGTTGGATGTGGGCAAGCCGCTTGGCCAAGCGCGGGCTGATGTTGTGGCGCTGGCGCGGTATATGGAATTCTACGCCGGTGCAGTGGATAAGCTGCATGGCCAGACCATCCCTTATCTTGACGGCTACACCGTCTACACGCTGCGTGAACCGCACGGCGTGACGGGGCACATCATTCCTTGGAACTACCCCATGCAGATCATTGGCCGCTCCGTCGGAGCGGCGCTGGCGGCTGGCAATGCTGCGGTGCTCAAACCCGCTGAAGAGGCCTGCCTGACCGCGCTTGCCTTTGGTGAACTCGCGCGCCTTGCAGGATTACCCGATGGCGCGCTTAACGTTGTGCCCGGGTTGGGCGCAGAAGCCGGTGCGGCGCTGACAACCCATAAAGGCGTGAACCACATCTCATTCACCGGATCTGTCGGCACGGGGCGCTTGATCCAGCAGTCTGCCGCGTAAAACGTGGTGCCCGTTACGCTGGAGCTGGGCGGAAAATCCCCGCAACTGGTCTTTGACGATGCCGACATCGACGCGGCTCTGCCGTTTCTGGTCAACGCTGGCATCCAGAACGCGGGGCAGACCTGTTCGGCGTCTTCGCGAATATTGGTGCAACGTGGCATCTATGGTGAAGTCGTCAGCAAGATGGCGGAGCGTTATGCCGGTCTGCGCGCAGGGCCTGCGATGGCTGATCTGGCCGTGGGTCCGCTGGTCTCTGCGCGGCAAAAGGAAATCGTTGAGGGGTTCATTGCAAAGGGTGCCGACCTAAGCATGATCGCCCGAGGCGAAATCGTCGAGGACGCACCTGCCGGTGGCGCCTATGTCGCGCCGACCCTGTTCGAGGCGGTGCCGCATGATCACACGCTGGCGCAGGACGAAATCTTTGGCCCCGTTCAGGTGGTTATCCCGTTCGAGGACGAAGCCGAGGCGCTCGCGATCGCCAACGGCACCGATTATGGTCTGGTGGCCTCCGTCTGGTCGCGCGATGGTGCGCGGCAGATGCGGCTCGCCCGCAAGCTGCGCTCGGGGCAGGTGTTTTTGAACAACTACGGCGCGGGCGGCGGGGTGGAGCTGCCCTTTGGCGGGTCGGGTCTGTCAGGGCATGGTCGCGAAAAAGGGTTCGAGGCGCTTTATGGATTTACGACGCTTAAAACAGTCGCCGCCTACCACGGATAGACGTTTGATCTAGAATAATTAGGGAGGAGCATTCAATGCGTTTACAGGGAAAAACAGCGATTGTGACAGGCGGCGCGTCGGGCTTTGGCGCAGGCATCGTGCGAAAGTTTGTGTCCGAGGGCGCGCAAGTGATGATTGCTGATCTCAATACGGCCATGGCCGAGGACCTGCGCCAGGAGATGGGCGCCCATGCCATTGTGGCCACTACAAACGTGGCTGACGGAGCAAGTGTCGCAGCGATGGCAGCGCAAGCGATGGAGGCGTGGGGCCACATCGACATTCTGGTGAACAATGCCGGTGTCACCCATCTGCCCGGCCCGATGGAACAGATCAGCGAAGAAGACTTTGACCGTGTCTTTGCGGTGAACTGCAAATCTGTCTACCTGACCGCACAGCATATCGTGCCACTGATGAAAGGGCGCAGGCAGGGCAACATCCTGAACCTCGCCTCGACTGCGGGCGTCTCTCCGCGCCCAAATCTGAGCTGGTACAATGCCTCCAAGGGGTGGATGAACAACGCCACCAAAGGTATGGCGGTCGAACTCGCGCCAAGCGGTGTGCGTGTCAACGCGCTTAATCCCGTGGCAGGCGAGACGCCGCTGCTTAAATCCTTCATGGGTGAAGACACACCCGAAATGCGCGCCAAGTTCCTTTCAACTATTCCCTTGGGCCGCTTTTCCACGCCCGAAGACATGGGCAATGCCGCCTGCTTTTTATGCTCGGACGAGGCGAGCATGATCACCGGAGTCTGTATGGAAGTGGATGGCGGGCGCTGTATCTGATAAAAAACCTAAACAAATTGCCCTGCGGTTATTGGTATCGGTTCACACCTGCCCTAAGTAGCAGCTAGACTATTCCGAATTCATCGCATCGATTCCGACGTGCGGTGAGACGACAAGCCCAGGAGGGATACATCTCCGGGCCCCAACAGTATGGAGCGCGCGTGTCCCTTCTTTTGATTGTTGCCTTGCCGTTTCTGGGTGCTTTGTTGCCCGGGTTAATGAACCAAGCTGGGCGTGCGGCCTGTGCGGGGGTGACTTTCACCGTCTCTCTGGCGGCGTTCATCGGGCTGATGACGAACCTGCCTGCGGTTATGGCGGGGGACGTTGTGATGTTCCGGATGGACTGGATCCCCAGTCTGGGTTTGAACTTTACCCTGATGCTTGACGCGCTGGGCTTTTTCTTTGCCACGCTGATCCTCGGGATCGGGTTGCTGATCATCACATACGCGCGCTTCTACCTCGCGCGTGAGGACAACATGGGCGAATTCTTCACCTATCTGCTGCTGTTTCAAGGCGCGATGGTCGGGATCGTCTTATCCGACAACATCCTGCTTTTATTGGTGTTCTGGGAACTGACCTCGCTCTCGTCCTTCTTGCTGATCGGCTATTGGAAACATCTGCCCGAGGGGCGCCAAGGTGCTCGCATGGCGCTGACCGTGACGGGGATGGGGGGGCTTGCCATGATCGGTGGCATGCTGATCCTCGGCCAGATCGCCGGCAGCTACGACCTGAGCGTGATCCTCCAGAACCGTGAGTTGATCCAGCAAAGCCCGCTGTATCTAGTGGCGTTGATCCTGATTCTGCTGGGCTGTTTTACCAAATCCGCACAGTTCCCGTTCCACTTCTGGCTCCCACACGCTATGGCTGCACCAACGCCTGTCTCGGCCTATCTGCATTCGGCCACGATGGTGAAGGCGGGGATTTTCCTGATGGCCCGCATGTGGCCGGTGTTGTCCGGTACGCCTGAATGGTTCTGGATTGTGACATCGGCGGGCCTGATCACAATGGTGCTGGGCGCTGTGATCGCGCTGTTCAAGCACGACCTGAAGGCGCTGCTGGCTTTTTCGACAGTCAGCCACCTTGGTCTGATCACCATGTTGCTGGGGACCGGCACCGCCTTTGGTGCGATGGCAGCAGTGTTCCACATTCTCAACCACGCAACTTTCAAAGCGGCGCTGTTCATGTCCGCTGGTATTGTGGATCACGAGACCCACACCCGCGACATTCGCCGATTGGGCGGTCTGCGCCACCTGATGCCGATCACGTTTACAATCGCCACACTTGCGGCTCTGTCGATGGCGGGTATCCCGCTGCTCAACGGTTTCCTGAGCAAGGAGATGATGCTGGAAGAAGCCTATCACACGTTGCTGGGCGGCAATCATTGGATTGTGCCGACGCTGGCTGTTGTAGGCTCGTTGTTCTCCGCCGCCTATTGCTTCCGTCTGATCGGTCACACCTTCCTTGGCGCCAAGCGGGACGATTATCCGGCCACGCCGCATGATCCGCCAGCGGGTCTGTGGCTGCCACCTGCTTTCCTTGTTGTGTTGGTGGTCGTGATTGGCGTCGCGCCGTTTTTGGCGGAACCAGCGGTCAAAGGCATAACATCTGCCGTGTTGGGCAGCGCTGCCGAAGTTCCAAAGGCCTACTTCAAGATCTGGCACGGCCTGGTGCCGGCCCTCTACATGTCAATCGCGGCGGTCGTAGGTGGCTTGATCGTGCTGGCGTTGTTCAATCCGCTGCTGAAGCTCTGGGATGCTGCACCGCGCCCCGAAGCCAAGACAATCTTCGATGGTCTTGTCGAAGGTGTCGTACGCTTTGCCAAGGTGTTGACCCTGCCGCTGCACAACGGCGCGTTCTCTCGCTATAGCGCCGTGATGGCGGTGACGGTGGTTGTCGCCGGTTACTATGCTTGGGCGACCGGCACTGTCAGCGCCCCCACGCGGAGCATTCAAGTCCCCGGCGCGATCGAGATTGCCGGCTGGATTATGTTGGTGGCTGCCGTGGTTGGCATGGTGCTGATGCATCGCAACCGCCTGCTGTCGCTCATCCTGATCGGTATCGTCGGGCTGATGGTCTCGGTCGGATTTGTGTTCTTCTCGGCACCTGATCTGGCGATGACCCAAATCACCGTCGAAGTGGTGACGACGATCCTCATGCTGCTCGCGCTGAATTTCTTGCCGAACGAGACTCCGGTAGAAAGCTCGGTTCTGCGTCGCACGCGCGACGTCGCCGTGGCAGTTGGTGCAGGTGCTGCGGCCATGGCGCTGAGCTATCATTACCTGCTCCGCGATGCTGTGAGCGCACCAATTTCGGAATTCCACCTTGCCAACAGCTACAAGGGGGGCGGTGGTACGAATGTGGTCAATGTGATCCTCGTAGATTTCCGTGGCTTTGATACTTTTGGTGAAATCATCGTGCTCGGGATCGCTGCTGTGCTGATCTACGCGCTGACAGAGGCGCTGCTTGGCGGCCCCGTGCGTGCGCGTCTGCTTAACCGTACACCGGACAAGCTGTTGGCCGGCGATAAGCACCCGATGATGATGGTTGTGCTGACGCGGGTTCTGATGCCCGTGGTGATGATGGTGGCTTTCTACATCTTCCTGCGCGGCCACAATGAGCCGGGCGGCGGGTTCATCGCGGGTCTGATCGCGTCGATCGGTCTGGTGATGCAGTACATGGCCAGCGGCTATAGCTGGGCAACCGCGCGCCAGCGTTATCCGCATCACGGTGTCATTGGCGCTGGCGTGTTGATTGCGGGTCTCACGGGGATTGGATCGTGGTTTGTCGGCAAGCCGTTCCTGACTTCGGATTTCACCTATGTCCGCATTCCACCCTTTGAGAAGTTCGAGCTGGCCACAGCCGCGCTCTTTGACTTGGGCGTGTTTCTTGCCGTGGTCGGTGCGGTGATGTTGTCGCTTGATGGCTTTAGCCGTCTGGCACGCCGCGCCCACGTAAAGGACAGTGATTACGCCATGGATATCAACCCGTCGCGAAACGAGAACGAAGCGCTAAAGGGGCAGGGGGTCTAACATGGAAATTCTTGTAGCATCTGCCATCGGTATTCTGACAGCCGGCGGTCTTTATCTGGTGATGCGCCAGCGCACTTTTCCGGTCATCCTTGGTGTCTCCTTGCTGACGTATGCGGTGAACGTGTTTCTGTTTGCCTCGGGGCGTTTGACGATTGGTGCGCCTCCGGTTCTGACGGATGCAACCACCTACACCGATCCGCTGCCTCAGGCGCTTGTGCTGACGGCGATTGTGATCTCTTTCGGCATGACCGCCGTTGTGGTGATGATTGCGCTTGGCGCCTATCTGGGCACGGATGACGACCATGTGGATGACGCGCCGGGCCGCGGGGAGGACGAAGTATGACCCATTGGTTGATCATGCCGATTGTTTTGCCGGCGCTTCTGGCTCCATTCATCATTCTTGCTGCGCGCTATCATATGGGCATCCAGCGGGTGTTCTCGGTTGCCGGAGTACTGGCGCTGATCGCCATCGCTATGGGGCTTGCGATTGAGACGTCGGACGGAACCGTGATGCTGTACCAGCTTAGCGATTGGGCCGCGCCTTTCGGGATTGTTCTGGTGGGGGACCGCCTGAGCACCATGATGGTTCTGTTAATGGCTGTGCTGGCTCTTTTTGTGCTGCTTTACGCCATTGGTTCAAAATGGGACGAACGGGGGCGGCATTTCCATGTGCTGTTCCAGTTCCAGTTGATGGGGATTGCAGGGGCTTTTCTGACCGGCGACCTGTTCAATCTCTTCGTCTTTTTCGAGGTGCTGTTGATTGCCTCATATGGCCTGATGATCCACTCGGGCGGCAACACCCGCTTGCGTGCCGGTGTGCAATATGTGCTGTTCAATCTGCTGGGATCGACCTTGTTCCTCTTTGCGCTGGGCGCGCTTTATGCGGAAACTGGCACACTTAACATGGCTGACCTCGCTCAACGTGTGCAGATGATCGGACCAGATGGCACTGTGGGTATTCGCGTGGCGGCAGTGCTGCTGATCCTCGTGTTTGCGATTAAGGCTGCAATCGTGCCGCTGCACTTCTGGCTGCCAAGCTCCTATGCGGAGGCACCGGGACCTGTAGCCGCTTTATTCGCGATCATGACAAAGGTGGGCGCCTACGCGATCATCCGCGTCTACACGCTGATCTTTCCGGTTGATCTGGACGTAACTGCGGGCCTGCATGGCACTTGGCTGCTGCCCATAGCGTTGCTGTCGCTGGCAGTTGGCGCGATAGGTGTGCTGGCCGCGAAAAAGCTGGACCGTCTGGTCGCCTTTGCGGTCATCAGTTCAATGGGAATGGTTATGGTTGCGGTGGCGCTGTTCACGCAAGAAAGCATCGCTTCGGCTCTTTACTACATGGTCCACTCGACACTGGCATCGGCTGCGCTGTTCCTGATCGTTGATCTGGTCCGCCAGAGCCGCGGCCATCTTGAACTGATAACTGATGCACCTGTCGCAGGGGCTGCACTGGTTTCGGGGATGTTCATGGTCGCCGCAATTGCGATGACTGGCCTGCCACCATTGTCAGGCTTTGTGGGCAAACTGATGGTGCTGAACGCGTCATTCGATGCCGATGCGGCTGTGTGGATCTGGGCTGTGGTGCTGGTATCAAGTTTGATCAGCATTGTCGGCTTTGCGCGTGCGGGCTCTGTCCTGTTCTGGAAGGCGCTATCGGACGGTGCTCCTGTCCCCGAACTGGGTCGCACGCCGCCCACGGGTTTGTCGTTTGTCGCTGTCGGCGGGCTTCTTGCACTGCTTCTTGCTCATACCGTTTTTGCGGGGCGGATGTACGAATATACGACTGTGACATCGGCGCAGCTGTTCAATCAGGACACGTACATGCGGACGGTGCTTGATACACCGGGCAAGTTGAGCGATGCGAAATCCGATGCAAAAGAAGGGGATCACTGAGATGATACGGTTGTTTCACTGGCTCTTCCCGCACCCTTTGTTGACACTGCTTCTCGCGATTGTCTGGATCTTGCTGCAAAACAGCTTTTCCTTCGGGATGGCGGTGTTCGGCCTGATCCTTGGTATTATCATCCCGCGCGTCACCGCAGCCTTCTGGCCCGAGCGCCCGGGCGGCATTCGTACAGGCAAGATGATCTCATACGGGCTGATGGTTCTGTGGGATATCATGGTGGCCAACGTTCAGGTCGCTTGGATTGTCCTGACCGTCCCGAATGCCAAACTGAAACCGGCGTGGATCACTATCCCGCTGGATTTGCGCCAGCCCGAAGCGATCACGCTGCTTGCGGGCACAATCACGCTGACACCCGGCACGGTTTCCGCCGATTTGTCGCAAAGCGGGCGTTACCTGCTGGTACACGTGCTGCACACGGATGATCCCGACGCAGAACGTGACGGGATCAAAAGCCGCTATGAAGCGCGCCTGAAGGAGATTTTCATATGACCCTTGCAACTGATCTGATGAACTATGCGCTGATCGTCGCCTTCGTCGTGGTCGGGCTGTGCCAGTTGATGGCAATGGTCCGTGTCGTGATTGGCCCTGATACCGGTGACCGCATTCTGGCGCTCGACACGATGGTTGTGAATGCGATCGGGCTGATCGTTTTGATGGGGTTGGCTCAGGGCACGCGCATCTATTTTGAGGCGTCTTTGATCATCGCAATGTTGGGATTTGTCTCAACCGTGGCTTACGCGCGCTTCATCCTGCGGGGAGACATCATCGAATGACCTACGAAATCATCGCAACCTATGCTGTTACTTTCTGCCTTGTCGTTGGCGCGATTTTCACGCTGGTCGGGGCGATTGGCCTGCTCAAATTCAACGATAGCATGACCCGCCTGCATGCCCCCACAAAAGTCGGGACAGTTGGGGTGGGCGCGCTTTTGCTGGCCTCGATCATCTACAACGGTGTGTTCGGTGAAGGCGCCATTCAGGAGCTGCTTATCATGGCCTTCCTGTTTGTCACGGCACCGATCTCTGCGAATTTTATCGCCAAGGTCAATATGCACCGCCGGTCCTGTGACATGCCGCCCGAGCTGCCTGAGGGGGAGCAATGGGCGACGTTCGATCTGCCTGCCCACGACAATGATATCTTGGCAGACCAAAGCACCAGCCGCTGACGGACGATCATTCAAGTGCGGCGAATTGTTCGGCCAGATGGTCAAAACACAACCGCACCCGTGGGCTCATCCGTAATTCGGTATGCGCGGTGAGCCAGACAGGGATCGCGCCGATATCAAGCTCGGGCCAGACGGCCACCAAATCCGGATCAGCATCACCGATACTGCGCTGCCCAAATCCGATCCCGAATCCCGTCTGCACCATGCGCCAACACACCACCTGATCGTCCGAGCGGAAGGCAAATGAACTGCGGTCCGCCGTCAAACCCATCTGCCGCATCCCGTCCAGAATGAGCGTGCTACGGTCGTATCCGACCAGCGTATGCTGCACCAAATCCTCCGGCGTCCGGGGCAGGCCGCGCCGCTTTACGTAACTGCGCGCGGCATAGATGCCGATGGGCAGTTCGGCCACCTTTTTGGCAATTAAGTCGTTTTGCGTGGGTCGGTACATGCGGACCGCCAGATCGGCTTCGCGCCGCAGCAAGTTGTCGGTGAGGTCAGAGGCCACCACTTCGAGATTGAGCGCAGGATGCGTCATCTGCAGCCGTGCCAGCATGGGAGGCAACAGGAATGTCGCTGCTATCTGACTGGCGGTGATCCGCACGGTTCCGCCCACCTCTTGGGTTTGCGCGCCGGTAAAGGACACCTGTGCGGCCGCCTCCGCCATCGCCTCTGCATGGGCCCGAACGGCAGCCCCCTCGGGTGTTAGTGTCAAGCCCGCTGCTGTTCGGAAAAACAGGCGGGTTCCCAGCAACGCCTCAAGCTGGGCCAGATGGCGGCTTAGGGTTGGTTGGCTGCTGTCTGACACCTTCGCTGCGGCCGCAAGCGAACCTGCCTCGCTTATCGCTGCGAAGGATTGCAATAGGTGCCAAGGAAGCGTTGAGGTATTCATATATGGATGGCTATATCTGGAATTTGACAGTTATGCATCCAGAATTGGATTGGTAAGCTCTCCCTGTCAATATCAAATAGATAGGAGAATATCATGACTGGAACTGTCCTGATCCTTGGCGCGAATGGCCGCTTTGGTGCGGCTGCCACCCGCGCCTTTAGCAACGCTGGCTGGGATGTGCGCGCTGCCAGCCGCAAGGGCGATACGCCGTATGGCCCACGGGTCACGCCCATCGCCTGTGACGTGGCCGATCGCCCGGCCGTCATTCATGCGGCACGTGGCGTTGATGTGATCGTCCACGCCGTTAATCCGCCCTACCACCACTGGACCAAAGCAATGCCAGTCCAAACGGCGAACGTGATTGCGGCGGGCCTGTCCAGCGGTGCCACTGTGATGATCCCCGGCAACGTGTACACTTTTGGTGAAAACGCGCGGACGATCCTTAGCGAAGCGGACGTATCTGCGCCGACAACCCGAAAGGGTCGCTTAAGGCTGACCATGGAGACGGCGTTTGAAGGCGCTGCGGCACAGGGGCTGCGAACTATCATCCTGCGCGGCGGAGATTTCATCGAGGCAGCGAAAACCGGAAACTGGTTTGACAGCTTTCTCACCAATAAGGTGCAGCAAGGCAGGTTCACCTACCCCGGACGGATGGATGCGGTGCATGCTTGGGCGTATTTGCCCGACATGGCGCGGGCGATGGTCATGCTTGCCGAACAGCGCGACGCGCTGGACCCGTTCACCAAAATCGGTTTTGAAGGATATAGCCTGACCGGAACAGAGCTTAAGGCGGCGGTATCCGACGCTGTTGGCAGACCGTTGAAAACAGGCGGTATTCCGTGGCCTCTGCTGCGCGTGATGGGGCTGTTCAATCCGGTGGTGCGCGAGGTTATCGAGATGCGCTATTTGTGGGATACGCCCCACCGCATTGATGGCAGCGCCTTGCGCAATCTGTTGCCTGAGTTTGTGCCGACACCCCTGCCTGCCGCCATGGTCGAAATCTTTGCCGTGCAGGAAAAAACAGGGGGTGCAGGGTCACGCGGTTGGCGCCTCATCTGCTTGACATCAGCTGGCTGCACGGGTCCATTTGCGCCAAATCATTTCAGGAGAAATCGCCATGATGAGAACCCGTGCCGCCGTCGCCGTTGAAGCTGGAAAACCGCTGGAAATTATGGAGGTCAACCTTGAAGGCCCCAAGCGTGGCGAAGTTCTGGTAGAGATCAAAGCAACCGGTTTGTGCCATACTGACGAATTCACCCGCTCGGGTGACGATCCCGAAGGTATCTTTCCGTGCATTCTCGGCCATGAGGGCGCGGGTGTGGTGATGGAAGTGGGCGAAGGCGTGACAACGCTGGAAGTCGGTGACCATGTGATCCCGCTTTATACCCCCGAATGTCGCGAGTGCGAGTATTGCCTGAGCGGCAAAACCAACTTGTGTCAGGCGATCCGTATCACCCAGGGTCAAGGGAAGCTGCCCGATGGAACCACGCGCTTTTCCATGCTGGATGGCACGCCGATCCACCATTACATGGGCTGCTCCACCTTCGCCAACCACACAGTTGTGCCAGAGATTGCGCTGGCAAAGGTGCGCAAGGACGCGCCCTTTGACAAGATTTGCTATATCGGCTGCGGTGTAACCACGGGCGTCGGCGCGGTCATCAACACGGCCAAGGTCGAGATCGGCGCGCGTTGCGTGGTTTTCGGTCTGGGGGGCATTGGCCTCAATGTTATTCAGGGGCTGCGGTTGGCTGGTGCTGACCAGATCGTCGGCGTTGACCTGAACGACGACAAGGAAGAAATCGGTCGCTATTTTGGCATGACCGACTTCGTGAACCCGTCCAAAGTCGATGGCGATATGGTGGCCCATCTGGTTGAGCTGACAGGCGGCGGCGCGGATTACACCTTTGATGCGACGGGCAACACCAAGGTGATGCGCCAAGCGCTTGAAGCAGCGCACAAAGGCTGGGGTGAGAGCATTATCATCGGCGTAGCACCCGCGGGCGCTGAGATTTCGACGCGCCCCTTCCAGCTGGTTACAGGTCGCGTTTGGCGCGGCACTGCTTTCGGCGGCGCAAAAGGACGCACGGACGTACCAAAGATCGTTGACTGGTACATGAATGGCAAAATCGAGATTGATCCGATGATCACTCACAAGCTGACGCTGGACCAGATCAACGAAGGCTTTGACTTGATGCACGAAGGCAAATCCATCCGCGCAGTTGTCGAGTTTTGATGCGTCACCTAAGTGACTGACAATTTGTCAGCGATGTTTGATACGAGAAAGGCTCGCAGTTGTTGCGGGCCTTTTTCACTTGATGGAGCGATGCTCTGATTTGGCTGTGGTCCGGTGCCGCCCGCGATCTTGACGCAACGCTATTGGCCCATCACACTGGTACCCGACTGGCCAAGAGGATAGCGTGATAGGCGACAAGGTGCGCGGTTTGCACCACGCCATTCCTGTTCATATTTCGGAGTTCCGCCATGTCAAATATCGCCCTTATCACTGGTGCCTCGTCAGGTATTGGAGCGGAGTTTGCCCGCTATCACGCCAGCAAGGGCGGTGATGTGGTGCTGACCGCGCGCTCAAAGGATAAGCTGGATGCGCTCGCAGACGAGTTGCAGGACGCCCATGGGATCAAGGCGCATGTCTTTGCGCTGGATCTGGGCGCACCCGCAGGCGCACAGGCATTGATTGATGCTGTCTCAAGCGCGGGTTTGCAGATTGATATACTGATCAACAATGCAGGCTTTGGCGGGCAGGGTCGGCATATCGACCGCCAGATCGCGGACGAACTCGGGATGATTGACCTTAATGTTAAGGCGCTGGTTGCTCTCAGTCATCATTTTGGCGGCGACATGGCCAAACGCGGGACGGGTCGCATCCTGAATGTAGGGTCCACTGCCGGCTTCATGCCGGGTCCGCTTCAGGCGGTGTATTTCGCCACCAAAGCTTTTGTGAAAAGCTTCTCGGAGGCTCTGGATCAGGAGCTGCGCCGGAAAGGTGTGACCGTTACTGTCCTTGCGCCGGGGTATGTTGGTACCGGCTTTGCCGACCGTGCGGATTTGCATGGTACAAACCTTGTCAAAGGTGGCGGGAAGACACCTGCGTCAGTGGCAAAGCACGGGTATGATGCTATGTTGCGCGGAGACCTTGTGACCGTCAACGAAGTGCCTCTGGGCTTTTTGGTAAACTGGATCATCCCGCTGCTGCCGCGCCGATCTGTACTTAAGATGATCGAGCGGATGCAGCGTAAATAATAGAGACGCCCGAAGGGAAAAACGATGAAGTTGACTGTGAACGGAACCTCCCACGAGGTTGAAGTGGAAGAAGACATGCCCCTGCTGTGGGTCTTGCGCGACGAGCTGGGCATTACAGGTGTAAAGTATGGTTGCGGCATCGCCCAGTGTGGCGCCTGCACCGTGCATGTGGACGGTGTTGCCGTGCGGTCCTGCCAGTTGGCAGCCGGTGATGTCGACGGAGAGATTACCACAATCGAAGGGCTCGGCACGCCAGAGGCGCTACATGCGGTGCAAGAGGCGTGGGTCGAACATCAGGTGGCGCAATGCGGCTACTGCCAATCCGGTCAGATGATGCAGGCGGCAAGCTTTCTTGAACTCAACTCAGCGCCGACCGACACGCAGATTGATGAAGCCATGAGCGGCAACCTGTGTCGCTGCGGCACCTATCCACGCATTCGCGCAGCGGTCAAAACCGCTGCGACCAAACTTCAGGGAGCGTGAACATGGGACGTGTTAAAACTATTGCCCGCCGGTCATTTCTGATTGGCTCAGCCGCCATTTTGGGTGGCGTTGCCTTTGGTACCTATCTTGTCAAACGTGACCCGGCCAATCCCTTGACCGCAGACGCCGCGGCTGGCGATGCCGTGTTTAACCCTTGGGTCAAGATCAACGCAGACGGGATCACGCTGGTCACCCCCCATACTGATCTGGGGCAGGGGGCCGCTTCGATGCAGGCCATGCTGATCGCCGAAGAACTCGATGTCGATCTGGACCAAATCACCACGACACCGGGCGTGCCTGCGGCTGCGTATTATAATACTGCGCTGGCCGCTGAGGCTGTGCCGTTCAGGTCCAACGATGACAGCTTTGCCGCCGAGACAATGCGCAGCACGATGGGTGCTGTGATGAAGGTCCTTGGCGCACAGGTTACCGGCGGTTCTACTTCTGTGCCGGACAGCTTTGACAAGCTGCGTCAGGCAGGTGCTGTTGCTCGCGAAACGCTCAAAGCTGCGGCAGCAGCTGAGACCGGCATCGAGGTAGCAAAGCTGCGAACTGAGCGGGCAGCCGTCGTGCTTCCTGACGGTACCCGTCTTGAATACACAGCGCTAGCCGCGCGCGCAGCGCAGTTGGATCCGGTCACTGACGTGACATTGCGTGATCCTGCGCAGTGGCGTCTGATCGGCAAACAAGTTCAGCGCATGGATGTGCTGGCAAAATCCACTGGCACCCAGACCTACGGCATTGACCTCAAGGTTGACGGGATGGTGCATGCCTCCGTGCGGATGAACCCGCGCAAGGGCGCGCCAATGCTCGGGTTTGATGCCGCAGCCGCCGAAGGCATGCGCGGCGTGTCGCAGATCATCGGCTTGCCGTACGGCGTTGCCGTAATTGCCGACAACACATGGCGCGCCTTCCGCGCCCTTGAAGAGATAGAGATCGACTGGGACAAAGCGCCCTATCCCGCTGAACAGGAAGAGCATTGGGCCGCGGTGGCCGCTTCCTTTACGCCAGACCGTTTGGACAAAGAATGGCGTCATGACGGTGATGTGGATAGTGCTCTGGCCAATGCCGGCGAAACGGTATTCGAGGCGGAATACCGCGCGCCCTATGTCGCACACCAGCCGCTGGAACCGCTCAGTGCCATCGTCAAAGTCACGGAAGACCGCGTTGACATCTGGGCCTCGCACCAGTTGCCGCGCTTTGTTCAACAGCGCGTGGCAAAAAAGCTGGAGATGGACACAGACCAGATCCACCTGCACAACCAATATGCGGGTGGCAGCTTTGGTCACAGGCTTGAGTTCGACAACATCGACGTGACAGTGGATGTGGCACGCGAGCTGCCCGGCACGCCGGTCAAGCTGACCTTCCGCCGCGAAGAGGACTTTGTCCAAGACTACAACCGCCAAATCGGTATGGCGCGTGGACGTGGCGCGCATGCAGGTGGCAAAGTGACCGCGCTTGATCTTGAAATTGCGACGGTCTCGGCCTCGCGATCCCAGTCGAAACGTCTGGGCGCGCCGGTGCCGGGGCCGGACACGCAGATTGCAGCAGGAGCATGGAACATGCGCTACGCCGTGCCTGACCTGCGTGTGCGTGCCTACGCGGTGCCCGAGCTTGCGCCGACATCGTCCTGGCGCTCGGTTGGTGCGTCCACAGCAGGCTTCTTCGCTGAAAGCTTCCTTGATGAGCTGATCCATGCGGCTGGGGCCGACCCGATGGAAGAGCGCCTGCGTCTGGTCAATGATAACGACGCACGCCGCGTGCTTGAGGCCGTGGCCGAGATGTCGAACTGGGGTAGTCCGCTTGGTCCCCGCAAGGGCCGCGGCGTTGCGCTGGTGACGTCCTTCGGTGTGCCCGTGGCTGAAGTGGTTGAGGTGACAGATACCGACGACGGTATCCGCATCGACCGCGTCTGGCTTGCTGCCGAAGTTGGCAAAGTCGTCGATCCGGTAACCTTTGAGAACGTCGTGGCAGGTGGTGTGATCTGGGGGCTTGGCCATGCCATGAACTCTGAAATTACGTACTCTGATGGCATGGCCGAACAAGATAACTTCCACATGGCCGAGGGCATGCGCATGCATCAGTGTCCGGTGATCGAAGTGCGTGCGCTTGAAAATAATCCCGCCATTCGCGGGATTGGGGAGCCGCCAGTGCCGCCTGCCGCACCGGCTCTTGCCAATGCGATCTTTGCCGCGACGGGCACGCGCCTGCGAGAAATGCCGTTCTTCAATACGGTAAGCTTCGTATGAAGCGCCTTGCGCTGCTCCTCGCTTGTGTCACGGCTCCGGTCGGGGCACAGGCGCAGGATAGTGGCGCGGCGGCGTGGGCGCGCATCTATGCGGTGGCCTCCCACCCGCGTTGCACCAACTGCCATGTAGGCGCAAGCGGGCGCCCTGCGTGGGATGATCTGGGCTATGGGGTGCCTCGACTGCACGGGATGAACATCGTTGCAGGTGAAAGCCGCATTGGTGCTGAAAGCATCCCCTGTCGTGCCTGTCACATCGGGGCGGCTGGCGATAACACCGTGCCGCATGCTGCCCCGCAGATCGACGATGCGTGGCGCTTGCCGCCCGTTGCGCTGGCATGGCGCGGCAAGTCCAGCGCAGAGGTTTGTGCGCAGCTGCGCAACCCCGACACCAACGACGGCTTTGACATGGCTGAACTGATTGAGCACGTCCGCACCAGTGCCTTTGTGAACTACGGCTTTTCCCCGGGAACGGGGCGCACCCCGGCACCCGGATCGGTCGCGGAACTTGCCCGTGATTTCGAAATTTGGGCAGCTGCGGGAAGCCCCTGTTCAAGGGGCTGACTAGTAGCTCTGATTTAATTCATCCGCTTCAGGTATCTCGCGCTCGCGCCGCGCGATGTAGTCGCGCAGCGCCTCGTCAACAGCGACCTCTAGCGCGGGCTCCTGATACTCTTTCAACAGCTTTCTGGCGTGCAGCAGCGCGCGGGCAGGGGTTTCTATCGCACCTTCCGCCGTCCATTGCTCAATCGCGCTGTTGTCAAACATTTCCGGCATGAAGAACGCGCTTTGGAAATTTTCCTGCGTGTGGGGGTGGCCCAAGTAGTGCCCGCCGGGGCCAACATCCGGCACCGCTGACAGCGCGTCCTCGAAGTCATCGAAATTCACGCCTCCAGACATGCGGTGAGCCATGGCGCATTGCTCTGCATCGACAATAAACTTCGCGACGGAACAGTGCATCCCGGCTTCATTCCAACCTGCCGCATGCCAGATGTAGTTCGCGCCCGCGTGCATGAGCGAGGACAGCGTGGTGGCGCTTTCGTATCCTGCTTGCGCATCGAATGTTTTGGCCCCGCCCAAACTGGCCGAGCTGCGCCACGGCACACCGTAATGCCGCGCCATCTGGCCGATCATGAAGTTCATCAGCGATATCTCTGGCGTGCCTGCCATTGGCGCGCCCGACTTCATCGAAACAGTGCTAAGGTAATGCCCGTAGATCGCAGGCGCGCCGCGCCGGATGACTTGGGTGTATGCCAGCGCGCTCAGCGCTTCGGCGTTCAGTTGGGCGACAGATGCAGCGACGGACGCAGGCGTATTTGCCCCGCCAAGCACGAAGGGAGAGCAGAGCACAGGTTGGTTGGCGCGGCTGAATGCGCGCATTGCCCCCAGCATCGTCTCATCCCAAACGAGCGGGGAGTTACCGTTGCAGTTGCCCGTCACCACCGCGTGATCCTCAAGGAACTGCGCGCCAAACAGGATGCGGCACATCTCGATTACGTCTTCGGCGTTCTTGGGGCTGGTGGTCATGCCCATGAAGGTCTTGTCGGAATATTTCATCGACGAATAGGTGATGCGCAAATGGCGTTGACTGATCGCGTGATCGTAGGGTTCCACGATATGATGGGCAGAGCTGTGCAGCGCAGGCAGCATGTGGCTCAGCTTGTGAAACATTGCCAGATCGTCCAGCGTTGGATTGCGGCGTACGTCATCCAGATCGCGCAGATAGGGCGCGCCCGTCATTGGCACGAACAGCGCGCGGTCACCGCCGAAGGGGATGTTTTTTTGCGGGTCGCGCGCGTGATAGGTGAACCGCTCGGGGATGGTTTTGATCAACTCACGTAAAAGCCCACGATCCAGATAGACACGATCCCCCACCACCTTGGCACCGGTGCGCTTCCAATCGGCGAGCGCGATTTCATCGCGGAAGACCACACCGACATTTTCCAGAATGTCCATCGACGCTGTGTCGATCCGCTCGATCTGGCTGCCGGAGAGGATCTCGCAGGTGGGGATGCGGTTGTGAATACCGGCCAGCATGGTGACATCGGTGACACTGCGCAGGGCACGTCTTGCGGCACGGCCGCCGCTGCGGGTTCTGACAAGAGCTTGCATCTTCGGTCCTTTGCGCTCGGATGATTGAAGAAATGCTAGCACGGTAGATCGGCGTGCAACTTGTCCTCAGACGTCGCTCCTGTCTTTGGAAGTGGCGTGAAATGTCTTGACGCATGGTCCCCTTCGGCCTCACCTCTTTGGTATGGAAATTTTGCACATAGCCCGCCCCGCGCCGCTTGCCGGTCTTGATGATATCCCGTTGCCCTCACAGGACGCGCCGCGCGCGCAGGCGTTGGTCGCCCGTTGTCCGGTAGCAGCCGAGACACCGCTGCACAGCGCTACAGCCATTGCCACGCAAGCGGGTGTGCAAGACGTTTGGATCAAGGACGAGCGTGGGCGCATGGGATTGGGTAGTTTCAAGGCGCTGGGCGCGGCCTATGTCATTGCCTGTGATGCGCAGGAAGGCAGCGTGGCTGCGCGTACCTATGTCACGGCCAGCGCGGGCAATCACGGTATGTCTGTTGCTGCCGGAGCGAGCGCTTTTGGCGCGTCGTCGGTTGTCTATATTGCCAACACAGTGCCCGAAAGCTTTGCCGAACGGCTTCAAGAACAGGGTGCCCGCGTGATCCGGGAAGGCGAGACATACGAGGACAGTCTGGAAGCGGCGAACAAAGCGGCAGAAGACAACGGCTGGGATCTTCTCTCGGATGGATCATGGCATGGCTATACAACACGGCCGCACCGTCTGATGGAAGGGTACACTGTGCTGATGGCCGAAGCGATCAGCCAGATGCCGCAAGCGCCGACACATATCTTTTTGCAGGCCGGTGTTGGCGGGTTGGCTTGTGCCTGTGCCACGCTTGCGCGCCAGACTTGGGGCGATGCGCCCAAGATCATCGTGGTGGAGCCCGATGCGGCCCCCGCGCTATACGGCTCGATCGTGGCTGGCAAAGCCGTTGAAAGCAGCGGGCCGGTGTCGGATATGGGGCGTCTGGATTGCAAGATGCCGTCGCTTATCGCGCTCAAAGGCCTGGCAGAGGACGCAGATACCTTTGCGCTGATTTCCGAGGAAGAGGGGCAGGCGGGTGCTGGCCTTGCCATGGTTGCGGGGTATCCGGCTTCGACCTCCGGTGCGGCTGGAATCGCGGGCCTTATCGCGCTGGATGAGGATCAGCGCGCAGCGCTGGGCATCACCGCGCAATCTCGGGTTCTTTGCATTCTGAGCGAAGGCGCTGCGTGATGCAGCGGGGCTTTGAGCCGCGCGAATACGAGGATCGGTTGGCCGCTGCTCAAGCGTTGATGCAAGATGCAGGCCTTGGCGCGCTGTTGCTTAGCACCGAACCGGATGTGCGATATTTCACCGGTTATCTCACGCGGTTCTGGGAAAGCCCTTCGCGGCCGTGGTTCCTGATTGTACCGGCCAGTGGCAAACCGGTGGCGGTGATCCCGTCAATCGGTGCGGCATTGATGGCGCAAACGTGGATTGAGGACATACGTACATGGCGGGCCCCCGATCCACGCGATGACGGGGTGAGCTTGCTCACCGATACGCTCAATTCACTTACCAGCGACGCAATCGGGACGCCGATGGGATATGAAAGCCACCTGCGCATGCCATTGGGCGATTGGGCGCGGGTGCAGGCCGGACTGCGCGCAGAGGTTTGCGATGATGCCGGGATCATGGCGCGTCTGCGCAGCGTGAAATCCCCCGCAGAGATCGCGAAAATCGCTAACGCCTGCGACATCGCAGCCCGTGCCTTTGGCCGTGTGCCGCAGATAGCAGCGGTTGGTGTGCCGCTGTCAAAGGTCTTTCGGGATTTCCAGCGGTTGTGTCTTGAGGAAGGTGCGGATTGGGTGCCCTACCTCGCCGGTGCTTCGGCGCTGGGGGGGTATGGGGATGTGATTTCTCCGGCCTCTGATGCGCCACTAGCTGCGGGCGATGTGCTGATGCTGGACACGGGCCTTGTCCATGATGGCTACTTTTGTGACTACGACCGGAATTTTGCTGTTGGCGCTGCTGCCGCGCATGTCGCCTCCGCGCACGCGCGCTTGATAGAGGCGGTTGATGCTGCGGCCGATATCGCGCGGGCAGGCACAACGGCCGCGCAGCTGTTTCATGCGATGGACCGGATTGTGACCGGCGGGAAGGGCGGATCAGACGCGGGCAGGTTGGGGCACGGGTTGGGCATGCAGTTGACCGAGGGGCTATCGCTGATCCCGCAAGACCACACCGTGCTGGAACCGGGCATGGTAATCACGCTGGAGCCGGGGATCGAGACGGCGCCGGGCAAGATGCTGGTGCACGAAGAAGACATTGTCATCACGGATGGCGCACCCCGCTTTTTGTCACCGCGCGCACCTGCAGAAATGGTGGTGTTATGACCCGCTACAGCTACACCCGCGCGCCAGACGGCGCGGCACCGCTTGGGATGATCGTGCTGCAAGCGGATGAGACCATTGAGGGGGATCTGCGGCGGATGATCCCCGATGGGACGCACCTTTATGTCAGTCGCGTGCCATCGGGTGCAGATGTAACGCCAGAGAGCCTGCGCGCCATGGCAGGCCATCTGACCCATGCAGCAGGCCTGCTGCCTCAAGCGATGCCTTACGCGGCCATCGGTTATGGCTGCACCTCTGCCACCGCGCAAATTGGCGCAGCACAGGTGGCTGAACTGATCGGGGCGGGGGCGGACACTGCCCATGTGACGGACCCGCTCAGCGCACTTATTGCGGCCTGCGCTGCGCTGAATATTACCCGCCTCGGCTTTCTGTCGCCCTATACCGCAGATGTCTCAGATAAACTACGCTCCGCACTGTCGGATTCAGGGATTGCGACACCTGCATTCGGAAGCTTTGAAGAGGCAAACGAGGCTAATGTTGTTCGCATCGACCGGGCGTCAATCATTGACGCGGCCTGTGATCTGGCCGCGCAAGGCGAAGTACAGGCTGTTTTCCTTTCCTGTACCAATTTGCGCACCCTTGACCTGATTCAAGAGGTCGAGGATCGCACTGGCCTGCCGTGCCTGTCCAGCAATCAGGTCCTTGGCTGGCATCTGGGACAGTATATCGGCGGCACCGGAGTGATCCCGGGCAAACTGGGGCAAAGATGCGGGTAATAGTCGCGCGTGAAGGTCAAGATCATTGTTTCAACATCTTGACGCCTCATCGCTGATGTCATAACCAATCACCAGTTGCGGGCGTTGTGTAATGGTTAAGACCTCAGTTTTCCAAACTGAAGATGAGGGTTCGATTCCCTCCGCCCGCTCCATAACCCCTCGTTTCCCTAGACCCCTGCGACAGAGCAGCGCTTGACCCCGACGTGTCGGCGCGCCAAAAGCCTATCACAAATAGATAAAGGAAAGCGCATGGCGGATAGCCCCACGCCCCCACCGTCCGCCACCGAAGAACGTGAGCGGTCCCGTCGCATCGGCGCGCTGGGTGCCTTGGTGCCTTTCCTTCGACCTTACCGTTTGTTGATGGCAGGGGCGTTGATCGCTCTGATCTCGACGGCGTTGATCTCGCTCACTTTGCCCTTGGCCGTGCGCCGTGTGGTCGACAGCTTCAATTCGGGCGAAGCAGCCCTTCTAGACCAGTATTTCATCGCCGCCCTTGCCATTGCAGGGTTGCTCGCTGTGGGGTCGGCGCTGCGCTATGCGCTGGTAACCCGATTGGGAGAGCGTGTGGTGGCCGATATTCGCAAGGCAACCTTTGACCGCGTGATCTCGATGAGTCCCGTCTTTTACGAGCGAATCATGACTGGCGAAGTCCTGAGCCGCATCACGACGGACACCACGCTGATCCTCAGCGTTATCGGGTCGTCTATCTCCATCGCTTTGCGCAACTTTCTAACTTTCATCGGCGGTCTTGCACTGATGCTACTGACCTCGGCCAAGCTGGCGGGGCTGGTATTGCTGATCGTGCCGGCGGTGATCATTCCCATTTTGGTGCTTGGACGTCGCCTGCGGGTTATCAGCCGTGAGAACCAAGACTGGATCGCGGCATCTTCCGGCAATGCCTCTGAAAGCCTCAGTGCGGTACAAACGGTTCAGGCATTTACCCACGAAGCTGCCAGTCGCGCACAGTTCGCACAGATGACCGAAAGCTCGTTTGATGCGGCGCGCCGCCGTATTCGCACGCGGGCTTTTCTGACGACAATCGTGATCTTTCTGGTGTTCTCCGGTGTGGTCGGCGTGCTGTGGATCGGTGCCCGCGATGTGCGCGCCGAAGTCATGACCGTGGGCGCGCTGGTGCAATTCGTCATCTACGCCGTGATGGTTGCAGGTGCTGTTGCAGCCCTGTCAGAGATTTGGTCAGAGCTCCAGCGCGCTGCGGGTGCGACCGAGCGTCTGGTGGATTTGCTAGAGACCGAGGATCCTGTGAACGATCCTGCGTCCGCCCAAACGCTGCCCGTACCCGTGCAAGGTCATATCCGCTTTGAGAACGTGAGCTTTCGCTACCCTGCGCGTCCCGAAACGGCTGCGCTGGACAGTGTCACGCTTGAGATCAAACCGGGTGAAACTGTCGCCTTTGTCGGGCCGTCCGGTGCGGGCAAAACCACGATCATCCAGATGATCCTGCGCTTTTATGATCCGCAGTCGGGGCGCATTACCTTTGATGGCATTGATCTACGCGATCTCAACCGCGATGCCTTCCGCCGCGAGATTGCCCTTGTTCCGCAAGATCCGGTGATCTTTGCTGCTTCCGCGCGCGAGAATATCCGCTTTGGCCGCCCCGATGCGACCGACGCGGAGATTGAAAGCGCAGCGCGCGCCGCTGCGGCCCATGATTTCATCGCGGCATTGCCAGAAGGCTATGACAGCTATCTGGGCGAACGCGGCGTGATGTTGTCGGGTGGCCAAAAGCAGCGCATCGCCATCGCGCGGGCCATTTTGCGCGCAGCGCCCGTGCTGCTGCTGGACGAAGCCACCAGCGCGCTGGATGCCGAAAGCGAACGCGCGGTGCAGGCCGCAGTGGAAGAGCTGAGTGCGGACCGCACCACACTTATCGTCGCGCACCGCCTGGCCACAGTGAAGAAAGCCGACCGGATTGTCGTGCTTGAGGCAGGGCAGATCGTGGACACCGGCACGCATGATGCGCTGGTGGCTAAGGGCGGGCTGTATGCACGTCTGGCGCGTCTACAGTTCACGGACGGCATCGCAGCCGAGTAATTCCCCCTTGCGTATGTGGGGCGCAAGGTGAAACAATCCGATGGTAATAAAATCCATTAAGGGAGTATTCAAATGGGTCTGTGGAGCTTTGTAAAAGGTGCCGGCAAAAAAGTATTTGGCGGCGAAGATGATGCGGAAGTATCCGGCGCGGCCCTTCAGGACGAGCTGAAAGAGCTTGGTCTTGATGCCGAAGGTCTCGACATTAAGGTTGAAGGCGACAAGGTCAAAGTGACCGGCAAAGCGGCCAGCCAGGAAATGCGCGAAAAAGTCATTCTGGCTGTGGGTAACGTCGAAGGCGTCTCCTCTGTCGAAGATGACGTGCAGGGCGGCGAAGGCGAGCCGACATTCCACACAGTGGAAAAAGGCGATACTCTTTGGGCGATCTCCGCCAAGACGCTTGGTAACGGCGCGCACTACGAAAAGATTTTCGAGGCAAACAAGCCGATGCTGTCGCATCCCGACAAAATCTACCCCGGTCAGGTTCTGCGCATCCCGACACTCTAAACCATCACAGCGCCCCGATGTCGCATTCGGGGTGCTGCCACTTCCGTGTTGTGCGGACCCTCCCGTATCCTCAAAACACATATGACGTTTGGGCAACCAAGCCTATAACGCTACGTCTTGTGGCACCCTTTGCTTGAATTATTTTGGCGGGGACTGCATCGTGTTCTGACAAATGACGCAAGCCGCACAAAGTGGCCGCGCAGGGGAGGACGAAAATGGGATATTCTGGAATTATCGACCGCGATGCCATTGAGGCAGAGAGCGCGTGGGAAGACCGCGACGTACATAAGACGCTATATAGCCTCTTGGCTGACACCACAGCCAAATTTCCAAATCGCAATGCGATCAGCTATCAATTATTCTCTGGTCCCGCGGACGCGGCAGAGACGCTGACGTGGCAAGAGCTTCATGACAAGACCGTTCAGGCGGCGAACCTGTTTCGTTCGCTGGGCGTGGGGCCGGATGATGTGGTGGCCTATGTGCTGCCCAACACGAACGAGACCGCAATTACATTTTTGGCCGGATCGGTTGCGGGGATCGTAAACCCGATCAATCCGCTGCTGGACGCGGAACAGATCGGGTCGATCCTGCGCGAAACCAACGCCAAGGTTGTGGTGACCTTGCGGTCTTTCCCGAAAACAGACGTGGCGGACAAAACGGCCGAAGCCGTGGCGTTGGCGCCGAACGTAAAAACCGTTCTGGAAGTTGACCTGCACCGCTATCTGACCGGTTTGAAAAAGGTCATCGTGCCGCTCATCCGCCCGAAGCGCAGCGTGCACAATCAGGCGACCTACAAGAACCTCAATGACGAAATGGCGAAGCAGCCAAAAACGTTGCAATTCGCGGACCCGCAAGAAGACCGCGTGGCCTGCTATTTCCATACTGGCGGCACCACGGGCATGCCAAAGGTTGCGCAACACAAATATTCCGGCATGATCTACAACGGTTGGATCGGCAAAACGATGTTGCTGGACGAGACGGACAACATCCTTTGTCCACTGCCGCTTTTCCACGTGTTTGCTTGCCATGTGATTGTCATGGGCGCGGTGACAGCCGGCGCACATGTCGTTTTCCCGACCCCACAGGGGTACCGTGGCGACGGCGTGTTCGACAACATCTGGAAACTGGTAGAGCGCTGGAAGATCAGCTTTATCATCGGTGTGCCGACAGCGATTTCCGCGATGATGCAGCGCCCTGTGGATGCGGATATCAGCACCGTGAAAAGCACGTTCAGCGGCTCTGCTCCGCTACCGATGGAGCTGTTCCGCCGCTTCGAGAAAGCGACTGGCGTTCAGATCCTCGAAGGCTACGGTCTCACAGAAGCGACCGTGATGGTGTCAGGCAACCCGTCGGACGGCATCAAGAAGGTCGGCTCTGTCGGGGTAGAGTTTCCTTATTCGCGGGTGCGCATCATCAAGGGCACACCAGACGGCCCCATTGATGCGGCAGTGGATGAAGTGGGTGAAATCTGCGTCTCGAACCCTGGCGTATTCCCGGGCAACACCTACACCGAGGCCGACAAGAATAAAGACCTCTACTATCATACGGATTACCTGCGCACGGGTGATCTGGGTCGCAAGGACGAAGATGGCTATATATGGATCACAGGCCGCGCGAAGGATCTGATCATTCGCGGTGGTCACAACATCGACCCCGCCGAGATCGAAGAGGCGCTGTTGGGCCATGAGGCGGTGGCCTTTGCCGGTGCGATCGGTCAGCCCGATGCCCACGCTGGCGAGGTCCCGTGCGCCTTTGTTGAACTGATTGCAGGTGCGACCGTTACCACCGAAGAACTGCTGGAGTTCTGTAAAGCCAAGGTGCACGAACGGGCCGCGCAGCCCAAGTATATGGAGATCATGGCCGAATTGCCGAAAACGGCTGTGGGCAAGATCTTCAAACCTGACCTGCGCCGCATGGCCATCACCCGCGTCTTTGATGCCGCACTCGAAAAGGCGGGCGTCGCCGCGCGTGTGGATCATGTGATGGATGACAAAAAGCGGGGGCTCGTTGCCGTGATTGCCATGAACGGTGCAGATGCGCAGGCCGTTGGTGGTGTCTTGGGTGACTTCGTCACCCAGTGGGATGCTGCTGCTTGAGCAAGCCGGACTATAGCGCGCTCCTCGATGACGGGGTGCGCGCATATATTGCACGCGGGGCGGAGTTCTATCCCCCCGACGCAGTTGATCTGACAATTACCCAGCAGCGCGCTGTCTATGACGACATGTGCGCGGCGTTTCATGCGCCCTATCCCGAAGGTGTGCACACATGGGACGAGGATTATGGCGGCGTGCCGTGTCGCCGGTATGAAGCGGGCACACATCACGTCACGCTGATATACTACCACGGCGGTGGCTTTGTCGTTGGGGGATTGCACAGCCATGACGATGTCTGCGCCGAGCTTTGCGCAAGGGCAGGGGTGCGGGTGATCTCGGTCGATTATGGCCTTGCGCCAGAGGTGGTGTTCCCCGGTTGCTACAATGATGCCTCTGCCGCATTCGCGGCGATATCCGAAGCTTATGCAGGACCGTTGCTAATGGCGGGGGACAGCGCAGGTGGCAATCTGGCCGCGGCAGTGACCCATCATGCCCGCACGCGCGTGTCAGGGATGGTTCTGATCTATCCGGGTCTAGGCGGGGACCCGACCAAGGGCAGCTATGTCGAGCACGCCGAGGCGCCAGAGCTTACCACCCGCGACATGCTTTTCTATCAAACGATCCGCACGGGCGGTGCGGTGCCGCCGAAAGATGATCCGCGCTATGCGCCGCTGCAAGATACGGATTTTACGGGGCTGCCGCCGACGGTCATTGTCACCGCTGAATGTGATCCGCTGGCCAGCGACGGCGAAAGCTACCGCGATGCGATCCTTGCCGCCGGTGGCCACGCGGTCTGGTTCAACGAAGCAGGGCTGGTCCACGGATGCCTGCGCGCACGCCACGTGAGTGCGCGGGGGGCTGCGTTCTTTGATCGTGTTGTAGATGCCGTCAGTACCTTGGCCAAGGATGATTGGCCCTACTGACGGCTTCTGCGTTAGCTTAGAAAGCTTTTTGCTTTCATCGTGTCGGGAATGGGCGCGCCGAGGCGGCTCAGGATGGTTGGCGCAAGCTGAAGCTGGTCGATCACCGTGTTTTCGTCCGGTCCTTCGGCGTCCCCGAAATAATAGATTGCCGCCTCTTGCTGTAATGGATCGCGGCCGCCGTGATGTCCGCGCGCGTCCTGTCCGTGGTCGGCGGTGACCATCACTTCATACCCTGCTGCGCGCCATTTTGGGATGAAAGGTGCAAGCATCTCGTCCATGACAAAGCAGGCATGGTCCATCTCTTGGCAGTCGTGGAAGAAACGGTGGCCCATACTGTCGAGGGTACAGGTGTGCAGCATGCCGTAATCAAGGCCGTGGCGCAGGCACAGATTGGTCAGCGTGGCAAAAAGATCGACGTCCGAGGGCGTCATCTGGTTGGCCTGACCGTAGCCCGTCATTGTGTGGAAACGGCCATGGTTGATGGTGGTGCTGTCCGGCTCGTCGTATTCGATATCGCGCACGTAATCAAAGGGATGCCGGTTAAAGAACTCCGACCAGAAGGAGTGGGCGACAGCACCCGTGACACCCCCTGCGCGGCGGGTCTCGGAGAAGACATCGGGCATGCCAAGATGGAAGACATTGCCGTTGCCTGTGCAGCCATGCACCGCCGGAGCGACGCCTGTGTGGATGGACGCATAGCAGGACGCGGAGATTGAGGGCAGGACCGAGCGGAGCTTCCAGACGCGGGCATCGCCACTGTCGACCCAGCCCTCCAGATTGCCGAATAGCCGCCTCCAGTTGCGGTAGGGAACACCGTCAAGGATGATGAGGAGGAGTTTGTTTTTCATGGGTCGGCCTAACGTTGCATTTGGCCCCGATTGAAGCGCAACGGGAGCGTGCGCGCAACAGAGGATGCAGTAAATTCTGAACGGGGCGGGAAACAGGCGGTAACGCTTTGTGGGGCAGGGTTTTGCTGGGGGTGTTATCCGTACACCCCCATGTGCACCGTTTGGGGGGGCGGGCAAGGGGTAACGGGGCGTGCAGTGGTTGAGGCTGGCGGGGCAATCCGGTCGAATTCTGGGTGTTCCAAAAACTGTGGATACTAGGATAGTGAAATCTGATTGCTGCCACGACGACTTTACGATTAGAATCCGCGACACTCGGTTGAGGCTGGGCAACTACCATAATTCGGATCCAACGAAATCGTCTTTCTGCCCCAGTGTGTTTTTAGAGGTTGGGCGTGGATTAAAGAATAAAAGGAACTACAAAGTACTTTGAAATTACCGACGGCGCTGTAAAAGTTGGGATATCGATCACCGAACAAGCGGACGGATCGCTGCTTTTTGACCTTGATGTGCTGGGCGATAGCGGCACAATCAGGGGACCTGAACGGCCTGTTCTTTGATCTGGCTGACGATGCCATCGTCTCCAACCTGACTGTATCGGGTATTAACCTGACCGGAGAAAATATCGATGCCAATTCGGTATCCAAAGTTGACGGCTACAACAACGTGAATGGCGAAGTTGTCAAAGAAGACGGTAAGTTCGACGTTGGGGTGCAGTTCGGGACAGCAGGGATCGGAGCGGACGACATCCAGTCCACGTCCTTTACCCTTGCGACAAAAGACGGATCGGCCCTGACCATAGCAGATGTTCTGAGCCAGGATTTTGCCGTCCGCCTGACATCCGTTGGCGAGTTCGACGGAGCGCGTACTGATTCCGTCAAGATCAGCGGAACATCTGATCCGATCATCACAGAGCCCGCTAATCTTGCCGTGGACAATACCATGACCGTTTCGAATGCCGAGACCTTCAGTGATTTCGGTTTGTCAGATCCGCTTGATAACTTCGTTTTCAGCATGCTGGAAAACGACGTCACATCGGATAATCAACCCTACACAGGTGATGTTGTAGAGGTGAACGGCCAAGTGTTGGTGGCAGGCACAAGTTATGTCGGCTCGAATGGAGGTCTGTTGATGGTGAATGCCGACGGCACAGTTGATTTCTCGGCCAATGGCGAATTTGATCAACTCACGGGTCTGGAAAGGGCGAACACCCAGTTCACATACGGTATCGAAGGCGGATCGACAGCGACGTTGGACGTCGAAGTATTCGCCTTTGGCGGCGGCGGCGGCGGCGGTGGTGGGGACGATGACCTGTTCCCGTTCTAATTGATGCGAAAACCTGGCTGAAGCCGTCCCCGTTATACAGGTATCATCAGGTTTGGCGTCAGCCTGCGTAAAAACCTGTCGGAGCCGTTTGGGCAGCCGAACGCAGAGTTTTACAGGGTAACATGGCGTGCGCCGGGGTTAATTCCCGGCGCTCTCCATTTTACGGTTGGCGATTGTTTCTTCCAGCCAGCCAATTCTCATCTCAGGGACAGAGCTGAGCAGCAGGTCTGTGTAGTCGTCGAAAGGCGGCGACAGGACTTGAGATTTCGGGCCATAGCGGACAACCTCACCCTGAAACATCACGGCGATACTGTCGGCAATTGCCTTCACAGTTGCCAGATCGTGGGTGATGAAAAGGTAGGAGACGTCTTCTACTTTTTGCAGCTTCAAGAGTAGTTTCAGGATGCCGTCGGCAACCAGCGGGTCCAGCGCGGAGGTAACTTCGTCGCAGATGATAAGCTTGGGCTTGGCAGCGAGGGCGCGGGCGATACAGACGCGTTGCTTCTGGCCGCCTGACAGCTCTGCGGGGTAGCGGTCCTGAAAGCCGTCACCCAGTTCGATCTCGTCGAGAAGTTCTTGGATGCGTTTCTGCTTCGCTTTGCCTTTGAGGCCAAAGTAGAATTCCAAAGGCCGTCCGATGATGGTGCCCACGGTCTGGCGCGGGTTCATGGCTGTGTCAGCCATCTGGTAGATCATCTGCAGCTCGCGCAGGTCGTCGCGCGGGCGCGTGGCCAGATCGGGCGTTAACGTGCGCCCGTCAAAGACAACCTCGCCGGCAGATGGCGGCAGCAGGCCGGTGATGACACGTGCAAGCGTTGATTTGCCCGAGCCGCTCTCGCCCACAACAGCCAGCGTTTGGCCGGGATGGATGTCCAGGTTGATGTCTTTGAGCACGTCAAAGTTCGTGCCCTTGTAGCGGGCTGTGATGCCCTTGACCTGAAGGATCGGTGTGTCTGTCGGCTCTTTCTCGATATGTTTAATCGAGCGAACCGAAACCAGCGCCTGCGTGTATTCTTCCCGCGGGTTGTTGATGATCTGGTCGGTCGTGCCGTATTCGACCATCGCGCCCTGTTGCAGCACCATAATGTGATCAGCGACCTGTGCCACAACAGCAAGATCGTGGGTGATATAAAGCGCGGCAACACCGGTGTCGCGGATCGCGTTTTTGATTGCCACCAGCACGTCGATTTGCGTGGTGACGTCCAGCGCAGTCGTCGGTTCATCAAACACCACCAGATCTGGCTGGGGGCACAGCGCAAGCGCCGTCATGCATCGCTGCAACTGGCCGCCGGAGACTTGGTGCGGATAACGTGAGCCGATGTTTTCCGGATCGGGCAGGCCAAGTTTATCGAACAATACAACTGCGCGTTCTTCGGCTTCCTTGCGGGAAAACTTGCCCTGGATGATAGCGGCTTCCGTCACCTGCTCCATGATCCGTTTCGCTGGATTGAAGGAGGCGGCGGCGGATTGGGAAACATAGGTAACTTCAGCGCCGCGCAAGCGACGCTTGTCGCCCATTTGCGATTGCAGCACGTCGCGGCCATTCACCCAGACTTCACCGCCCGTCAGCTCAACACCGCCGCGCCCGTAGGCCATAGCGGCCAGACCGATGGTCGATTTGCCTGCGCCGGATTCCCCGATAAGACCCAGCACTTTGCCGGCCTCCAATTCAAAATCGACGCCGTGCACGATCTCGATGTCGCGGGATTTCTCACCGGGCGGATAGATCGTTGCACCGATTTTAAGACCGCGGACTTTCAGAAGTGGTTCGGTCATCCCCGGCCCCCTTTCAGCGAGGTGGTACGGCTGAGAATCCAGTCCGCCACAAGGTTGATGGAGATGCACAGCGCCGCGATGGCGTAGGCGGGATAAAGGGCGGCCTGAATGCCGTAGTTGATCCCTTCTTTGTTCTCTTTCACGATCCCGCCCCAGTCGGCCAGCGGTGGCTGTACCCCGAGCCCAAGGAACGACAGCGTCGAGATAAACAGCACGGCGAAGATAAATCGCAGGCCCATTTCTGCCACCAGCGGTGACAGGGCGTTGGGCAGAGTTTCACGGAAGATGATCCAGGCGGTGCCTTCACCGCGCAAACGCGCGGCTTCGACAAAGTCCATGACCGTGATGTCCACCGCAACGGCACGGGCAAGGCGATAGACGCGTGTGCTGTCCAGAAGGCCCATCAGCACGATCAAAACAGTGACAGTTGTCGGCATGACCGACAGAACCACCAGCGCGAAGATGAGCGAGGGGATCGACATGATCAGGTCGACAAAGCGGCTGATGCCTTGGTCGATCCAGCCACCCGAAACAGCAGCGAAAAACCCAAGAACGGAGCCGAGCACGAAGCTGAGGATCGTTGCGGCAGTGGCGATGAAGATTGTCGTGCGTCCGCCATAGATCAGGCGTGTCAGCAGGTCGCGCCCGATGCTGTCAGTGCCCAAGAGGAATTCGGAAGAGGAGGGCTCCCACACGTCGCCCACAACTTCGGCCATGCCGTAGGGCGCGATGTAGGGCGCAAGGATAGCTATGAGGAAGAACACGATGGTGAAGAAAAGGCCGATCATTGCGGCGATTGGCATACGGATCATTTGGGATGCCTCAGTCTAGGGTTCGCAAGGATCGACACGATATCAGCCACAAGGTTCAGGCCGATATAGACGGCTGCAAAGATCAAGCCACAGGCCTGCACAACCGGCACATCGCGTTTTGCAACGTGGTCAACCAGATACTGGCCCATGCCGGGATAGGCGAAAACGACCTCAACCACGACCACACCAACCACAAGGTAGGCGAGGTTCAGCATCACGACATTCACGATGGGCGCGATGGCATTGGGGAAGGCGTGCTTGCGGATGATCTTGAGCATGCCCATGCCCTTAAGCTCGGCTGTCTCGATATAGGCTGACTGCATCACGTTCAAGATGGCGGCGCGGGTCATGCGCATCATGTGGGCCAGCACGACGAGGGTCAGCACCATGACAGGAATGGCGATGGCGTTAAGCTTTTGCAGGATCGACATGCTGTCATTGATGATAGCGACAGACGGGAACCAGCCCCATTGGATGGCCACGAAATAGATCAGGACGTAGCCGATCATGAATTCGGGAATGGAGATGGTTGTCAGCGTCACCGCCGAGATCAGCTTATCCGGCCAGCGGTCTTTGTAGCGCACAGCCAGCAGACCAAGGAATATCGCCAGAGGCACCGATATCAGTGCGGCCCAGAAAGCTAGAAATAGTGTATTTTTCAGACGTCCGCCAAGACTCTCGGCGATGTCGCGACCATTGGTGAGCGCGGTGCCCAGATCACCCTGAAGCATACCGCCCAGCCAGGAAAAATAGCGTGCGACGGGGGGATCGTTCAGGCCCAGGTCCGCGCGCAGGTTCTCAAGAGCTTGTGGCGTTGCGGATTGACCAAGGATTTGTTGCGCCACATCCCCCGGAAGGATCATCGTTCCGGCAAAGATCAAGATGGACGCGGCGAAAAGGAGCAGGATGCCCAGCGTTACACGCTGGGCTACCAATTTTAATACAGGATGCATCAGGCGTTCTTGAGCCAGCATTTGATGTGTGACTTGTTGTTCATCACCGGCCCGTTTGGATCACCGACATATCCGCCGATGTTGTTGGAAACACCCGCAACAAAGTCGTTGAACATCGGCAGGATCAGACCGCCTTCTTCGTTCAGCATACGGCCCATGTTGGAGTAGATTTCCTTACGCTTGGCATTGTCCAGCTCGGCCTTGGCCGCGTTGAGCATCGCGTCAAACTCCGGACGTTTCCAGCGCGTGTCGTTCCAGTCTGCCGTGGAGAGATAGGCGGTGGAATACATCTGGTCCTGTACTGGTCGACCGCCCCAGTAGGATGCGCAGAAGGGCTGTACGTTCCAGACTTCTGACCAGTAGCCATCGTTCGGTTCACGTTTGATTTCCAACGGGATGCCAGCCGCTTCACAAGACTGCTGGAAAAGAGCCGCTGCGTCCACAGCACCAGGGAAGGCACCATCGGCAACGCGCAGGACAATCGGGCTGCCGTCATGACCGGACTTGGCGTAATGCTCTTTAGCTTTTTCGATCGAATGCTCGCGCTGTGGAATGGTGTTATCAAACAGCGGATAGGCCTCGTTGATCGGCATATCGTTACCGATTGTCCCGTAGCCACGCAGGATTTTGTCGACCATTTCCTCACGGTTGATTGCATGCTTCAGCGCCAGCATCACTTCGTTGTTGTCAAATGGAGCGGTGTCTTTGTGGGCGATAAAGACATAGTGACCGCGGCCTGCGGTAGACTGAACCGACAGATTTGGCGCACGATCCAGCAAGGCTGCAACTTTCGGGTCAACGCGGTTGATGATTTCGACCTGACCTGATTGCAACGCCGCTGTACGGGCGGTCGCATCGTTGAGGATGATCTGTTCGATCTCGTCAGCGAAGCCACGGTTTTCGCTGTCCCAATAATCATCACGACGTTTGAACGCATGGCGCACACCGGGTTCATCAATTTCGACAGTATACGCGCCGGTACCGATTGCAGCGCCCGGGTTGTCGATCCCTCCGCCTGGCTGGATCATCAGGTGATAGTCAGACATCAGGAACGGCAAGTCGGCGTTTGGCTGGTCCAGCGTGACGATAAAGTTGTCACCGTCCACCTTCATTTCCGCAATGCCCTTCATGATGCCCAAGGCACCGGATTTGCTGTCCTCGTCGGAATGGCGCTGCATGGTTTTCAGCACGTCATCCGGTGTCATGTCTTTCCCGTTGGAGAAAGGGATACCTTTACGGATCTTGAAGACCCACTGTTTTGCATCTGCTGTGGCTTCGACGCTTTCGGCCATGCGGTAATCGATTTCGCCGTTGCGATCTACTTCGACCAGCAGCTCGCCCCACGCGCGAATGTTGTTCAGTGGCGCTTCGGATGCGACCAATGCAGGGTCTTGTGTGTTGGTGGATTCACCACCTGACGATCCGATTTTCATCATGCCGCCGCGTTTGGGTGTCTCTTGTGCGCTGGCTTGACCGGCCAGCATTGTATTAGCCGCCGCGGCTGTCACGCCAAGGGCAGCGGCACGGGACACAAATTCCCGGCGGGTCATCAGACCTTTGGTCACCTGTGTGCTAAGCTGTTTGAGTGTATCGTTCATATTGGTCGTCTCCCAGTTTGGAATCGCACGTCTGTTGCGCGCGCTTTTATTGAGTGATTATTCAAGGTTGCGCATTTGGGGCCGTGTCGCAAGCACTAATCCCGAGACACTACGTCAACCTCATTAAAGGAAATCACGTGGAATGGTGTCACATTCTTCGCGGGTGTAGACGAGTGTGCCGTTCTCCCATGCTTCCATTTTCGCGCTGAGATAGAATGTGGTGGCGTCCGACCACATTTTGCAGCGCGCGCGCGTGCGCAGTTGGATGTCGTCGCGCTCAAGCTCGTCCTCCCAGTCACATTCGCCGCGCGCAGAGAGCGGATCATCGGGGTGGATATCCCACCGCTCGCGCGCAATAGAGCCCGTGATCAGGCCGTGGTCTGCATCGCGCAGCTTGCCAAAATCATCTTCGATCACCAGTGAATGCACACCTGTCACCATATCGACTTCCTGTCGGCGAATGTGGTTCTCGGGACGGATTTCGGTTGTTTCCCAAGGTGAAGCCGCTTCGGGTCGCAGAAAAGAAACCTCATCCCCGCCTTGCGTCGGACGTTGGGGCAGCGCGATGCTGCCTTGGGTCAGGGTCAGTTGCGTAGCCTCGGGTGACGGCCAAAGCAGCGGCCAGTACGCGCTGGAAATGGACGCGCGGATGCGGTGACCTGCGGGCACGCGGTAGGCGATGTGATCCAGATCGAGGGTAATTTCCTCGGGCTTGCCCGGTGTCATGACCTGTGGCTGTGCGGGGGAATTGCGGTGGGTAAGATTGAGCACGCCATAAGTGATCCGTGTCGACGCGCCGTCGGGGTGGATGTGATTGAGGCGCACTGCAATTTGTCCCTGCGGTTTGTCACAAGCCATGGTTAAGCTAATGCGCGCTGCACCTACAATGTCCATGTCCGCTGTGAGTGGCGCAGAGGTAAAAGTGCCTGAATATGCATCGTCGCCGCGCTGGTCGCCCGGCATTTCGGGGCCCAGCCAAATCGCGCAATACTCACCCGACGCAGCCCCGCAGTGGGCAGGAGAGGCAATGGCTGCTTCCATCGTCTGAGGCGCATCCGACAGGGTTCCGTCCGTGGACAGGTGCAGCGTTTGCACTGGCAAGTGGGTCGTTGCACCGTTTTTTTCGGCAATCCACCGGCCCGGTCGTTCGGTATACCACGCAGCGGGGCGCACACCGTCCATCAGATACGCACGGTAGTCAGGGTCGTCCGGCACACTTGTATCAATCCCCTTCAACCAGTGATCCCACCAGCGCACGGCCTCCTGCAAAAAACCGATGCGCGGTTCGGGTGCTGCAAAGTGGGGGTATTTATGGACCCAAGGGCCGACGATACCTTTTGCCCCGTCCAGCGCCTCGACCAACTGGGGCACGGCATTCTTGTATGCATCGCCCCAACCGCCGACCGCCAGTACCTTTGCTTTGATCGCGCTGAAATCCTCGCAGACAGAGCCGTGCTGCCAGTAGTCATCGCGACGCTGGTGGCGCAGCCAGGTGGAAGGGAGGAACGGCTCGTTTTGCAAACGTTCCAACCACATTTCGCGCCAGTTCTCGCGCAGGGCAGGGTCGGGCGCGCGGCTGGAAAAGCTCCACATGGTGGCGCCCCAGCCGAAGTTTTCGTTCAGCAGGCAGCCGCCCTTATAATGGATGTCGTCGGCAAACCGGTCCACGGTTGAACACAGGGTGATGATTGCCTTCAGCGGCTCGGGCGCCAAGGCCGCAACTTGCAGTGCGTTAAACCCGCCCCAGCTGATGCCCATCATGCCTACGTTGCCATTGCACCACGGCTGCGACGCGGCCCAATTGATCACTTCGACGGCATCGGCCAACTCTTGGGGGCTGTATTCATCTTCCATCAGCCCTTCGCTGTCGCCATTGCCACGCATGTCGACCCGCGCACAGGCATATCCGCGTTCGGCAAAGTACGGATGCGTGAGTGCGTCTCGCGCGCAGGTGCCATCGCGTTTACGGTAGGGCAGGAACTCGAGGACCAGCGGCACCGGATCGGCGTTCGCATCCTCGGGTCGCCAGAGCCGCGCTGACAGTCTGGTGCCATCCGACAGAACGATAGCGTGGTCGGGATCTTCGGTGATGGCGCGTAAAGCGTTGATTTTATGTGTCATACCTGCAACGTCTGATTAGCGCGCAAATAAGTCAACGGTATAAGTAATGACATACGTTAACGCGTTGATACGATTCAGATACTGACGTTTGCGTGCTTTACGTAAGTCGCCTCTGCGATAGCGTGCGTTTCCAGCAACAGACGAGTCGATATGGGGTTAGGGGGAATTTTTGGTGATAAAATACTGGATTTCGCCGGAATCTCAGAATAGTATGGCAATATAACGGTGAAATCACGGCACGCTCGAACGGGCCGGGTAGCAGCAACTTAAAACAACAAAATTCAACGACCTACATAAAGTAGGCGTTTTTGAGGTAGAGTGGGTATAACGATGAAGGCGATTGATTTCGTCGTTCGCGGTAGTGCGGGCGGTTTGCAACGTGGAACGGTTTCGGCGGATGCAACAAATCAGGTAATTGTGGCCGGTGCCGGTCAGGAAATTTCCATAAATGCACGTCAATCTGATTTCGCGAGCCAAGTACGCTCGGGCGATCAGCTTGTGATTACGCTGACGGACGGTCGCACAATCACAATCGACAATTTTTTCAATGACAACGGTACGGCGAGCCGGCTCTTTGTTTCTTCGGATGGCTACCTCAATGAAGTCAGCTTTGTTGATGCGGGTCAGGGCAACCTTTACGCACAGTATGGTCCAACGTCCGAGTGGGGCAAATGGAGCCCGTCGGATGAGCTGATCTTCCTTGGCAACAACGATGTTGCAGGTGTTCCGCTGGCAGATGGCAATGAAGAAGTCTCCATGCTGGGTGCGGCCCTTCTGGGTGGCGGTAGCCTTTTGGGTGGCGGTGCCGCGCTTGCGGCGGGCCTTGGCGGCGCGGCTTTGCTTGGCGGCGGCGGCGGCGGCGGTTCGGGTCCGGCAGCGCCTTACGTGGATAACAGCGACGCGAACGTGATTATTGGCGGCGACGGCGAGGAAAAGACGCTGACCATCACCGGCGGCGGCGAGCCCGGCGATGAAGTGACCGTTATTGTTGGTGACAAGGAAGTTGACACCGTAATTGACGAAGATGGCAAGTTCGAAGCTGTTTTTGAAGGCGATAACTTCCCGGCGGACGGCGTGTACGACTCTGAAGTCGTTGTGACAAACGGTGACGGTGAGACAACCGATCTGGCAGGGCCATCCTTCGAGATCGACACAATCGCTCCTGAGATTACCTTCGAGGAAGGTACCGAATCCGCTGGCGATTTCTTTAACGAGATTTCCTTTGCTGACGGTGTGACGCTGTCCGGCACGGGCGAAGCGGGTGCGTCGCTTACGGTGACGATCGCAGAAGTATCCCGCACCGTTGTTATCTCCGAAGCGGGGACATGGTCCTTGTCTTGGGAAAGCGGTGTTCTGGAGGCCGGTGAATACACCACAGCCATCACAGCCGTTGTGAGCGACAGCTTTGGTAACACACGCAGCTATACCGAGACACTTGTTGTGGATACCGTCCACAGCGTGACCATTGACAGCACCGTCTCTACAACAGTCGACGGCGTGGCGGTTGTTGGTGATAATGTCATCAACGGGGTAGAGCATCAGTCCGGCGCAATCTTCAGCGGCTCGGCAGCGGCCGGTTCGACTGTCGAAGTGACCATCGGCAGCGTGACCATCCCAGTAACAGCTGGCAGCAACGGTACCTGGAGCGCGACATTCTCCTCTGCACAACTGGCAGAGGGTGATTACACTGGTACGGTTACAGTTGTATCCACAGACACCCACGGTAACGTTCGCAATGCGAGCGGTTCCTTCGAGGTCGATACGTTTGTGAGCGATCTGGCGATAACCTCCTCTACAGGTGGCGCGGACGGCGTGATCTTTGAAGGTGAAGTTGGCAGCGCGCTGACGGTGACCGGTACAACCGAAGTCGGTTCTACATCCGTGATGGTTGAGCTGGGTGGCGTGACCGTCCCCGCAATCGTCAACGCAGACGGCAGTTGGTCTGCGACATTCGCAGCCGGTAGCATTGCATCGGGCGACTACACCGCGACAATGACGGCCACCGCGACTGACGCCGCCGGCAACGTTGACACGGCGACCACATCGGTCCGCGTTGATACTGTCGCAGGCACGTTGACCATCGACGGACCGGTCGAGGGCAATGACATCGTCAACAAGGACGAAGCCAGCGATGGTGTGATCCTGACCGGTACAGCAGATGCAGGCACAATCGTGACTGTAACGCTCGAAGGTGTCAGCCATGATGTCGCCACAGCGGCTGACGGCACATGGGAAGCCCACTTCTCGGCGAGCGAAGTGGCTCCGGGTGATTACGATGCGACAATCACTGCGACCATTACCGACCCATACGGCAACACACGCACCGAAACGGACAGTGTCCGCGTCGATACCCGCGTGGATAACCTGAGCGTCGCGACAAACGACATCGCTACAGACAACATCATCAGCTCGCTTGAGCATGACGGTATGGTCACTGTGACAGGGACAACTGAAGTCGGGTCAACGTCCGTCATGGTTACAATGGGCACCTTGACCCAAGCGGCAACAATCGACGCCGCTGGCAACTGGTCCGCTGTGTTTGATGCAAGCGGTCTGGCTGAAGGCACCTACGAAGCTGACGTGAGCATCGTGGCAACTGACGGCAACGGCAACGTCCAGAACTTTGACGGTGGCACTGTCCAAATCGATACCGAAGTGAAACCGCTCGATATGACCAGCAACTCTGCTGGCACCGATCAGGTTGTGAACGCAGCCGAAGCGGCAGCGGGCATTGATCTGGGTGGTTCGGTCGAAGCGGGTTCAAAAGTTGAAGTCACATTTGACGGCACAACCTATCAGGCCGATGTCGACGCTGCAGGCAACTGGACCGTCACCATCCCTGCCGCAGATGTGCGTGTCGGTGCCTATCCGGCTGACATCGTGGTTACAGCAACAGATCACGTGGGCAACGTAGCTTCGATCAACGACACGCTGTCGATTGATACAGCCGCACCTGACGGCCCGGTCATCGCTTCCTTCACCCGCGCGGGTGACGGTATCCGCGGCATCTCTATCGAGACTGTCATGGAAGATGGTGCGCCAGCCGCAGATGTGCAAAGCGTTGTTCAGGTCGCCGCAGACGGGACCATCAGCGACGTTGAAGGCGCACAGGGCTACAACTCCCTGCGCGGCGAGACTGACTTTGTTTTCAACGACAACGTGCCGAACGGTTCCCAGTTGATTGTGAACGCAACGGATGCGGCCGGAAACACATCGGGCACCTTCCTGGTGCTGGATGACGAAGCCGCGACAAACTCGGTTGATCTGACCAACATGGCGCTGGGTGATTACCAGATCGAGAACCTCGATCTTGATTTCGCCGAAGCGGCGAGCGTTGTGATCGACGAAGCAAGCCTGCTGGCATTGTCCACGGCGTCCAATACGCTCACCATTCACGGTTCTTCCGAGGATCAGGTGATCGTTCAGGGCGGCATGGCGCAGGGCACACAAACAGTCGATGGCCAGACATACAACGTCTACTCTGTCGGCGCCGAAGGCACGCTGTTGGTCGAACAAGAAGTTCCTGTCACCATCTAAGCGACAGCTTGAAAGAAAACGGGATGCGGCGGGGCCAAACCACCGCCGCACCCGACACCACAAAAATAATAAGAATAATAAATATAAATATCGGCACGTTAAGGGCAGGATATGGGGCAGTGTGGACGAAGAACCGCAGCGATGTGCGCAAGCGCGCTCGTGTTGGCGGGATGTTTATCGGATGTAGGTGGCAACGCGGGCGCCGGCGACGTGGTGGCGATGCAAAGCACCAGTGGCACGACAGCGCCAGCGAAGCTTACCCATTCAGAAAAAATCAACGCGCAAAGCGATATCATTCAAGGGCTTATTGCCCGCCGCTCGGTGCTGCCTGATGGCAGCCCTTACAGTCAGGTCGCGACTGCGGTGCTTGCCGCGAACTCCCGCAGTGCCGAAAGCGAATTGCGCGCGGCCCAGCTGCGTTCCCGTGCCGCCTCCAAGAACTGGCTGCCGCAGATCGGCCCGAACATCAGCTTGACGTCGCTTGGGTCGGTTGTGGCCAATCTGGTTGTAGAACAGGTGCTTTTTGATAACGGCCGCAAAAAGGGCGAACGCGAATTCGCTGTTGCTGACGTAGAAGTGGCTGCTGTGGCGCTTGCTGCTGACACCAACAATCGTGTGCGCACGGGTCTTGATCTATACATTGCCGCTGTTGAAGCCCGCGAAAGACTGGTGCTGGCCAACAAAAGTGAAAAAGACATCAGTCACTTCGAGTGGGTGATGCAGCAGCGTGTGCAAGGCGGTGTCTCTGACAGCTCTGATCTGCACGTCCTGCGTCAGAAATTGCTTGAAATCCGTGCGAGCAAATCTGCGGCGGCGGAGACTGCCACAACTGCCATTGCCGAATTGAACGCGATGGCTATCGGCGATATGAGCGATGTCAAAGGCACCGCCCGCATTCCCGTAAACGCCGGGTTGGCACAGCCGCTGAGTGTTACCCAGGCCGAGGCCGAGAAAATTCGCGCGGTTGCAGCCGCTAAAGTGGATCGTGCCGGTCAGCTTCCGGGGCTAAGCGCCAGCGGAACCGTGGGTGAGGGCAGCGACTTTGGCCTTCGGGTCACAACTGACAGCTTGTTGGGGCTTGGCACCGGTGATCGTCTCAAGGCGATTGAGGCCACGAATGAGGCTGCAGGGCGCCGTGTGGCGCAGGCCAACGAGGATGCAAACCGCAAGCTGCGCAAATTCGAGGGGCAGATCGCCTCTAAAGAACGGCAAGCAGCAGAAGCCGCAGGGCTTACAGCGCAGGCCAAAAAGAACCTCGACCTGTTCCAGGCACAATATGATGCGGGCCAGAGGCAGGTGATGGATGTTGTCGGGGTGTACGAGACGTTTGCCCGTCAGCAAGAGAACGAAGTTACCCTTAAATATGAGGCGATCCGCTTGCGGGTGGCCATGGCCGAGCTTTTGGGCGTGTTGGCTGATGGATCGGCGATATGAGTAAACCGTTTACCCTTACAATCGTGAACGGCAATGCCGGCCGATTGAAACCAGTTGAAGTAAAAGAGCCGGCAAAGGCAGACTACACCTCTACATTTGAAGACCGGTTGCGCGCGCGCGGCGAGCTGATTGCAACATACGCTAGCGTATTGGGCGCCGACGCTTCGCACGCTGATATGACCGAAGGTCTTTCCCGTCGTCTCAATTCCGATGCGAGCGAACAGGACGAGGCGCAGGTTATTGCGACACTTCTGCGTGGCAACGGTCTTTCAGTAGAGTTGCAGCGAAGCAAAACCCTTGACGATCAAATCTACCCCGCGTTGGTTTACATGACATCCGGCCAATTGTTGCTGGTGATGGGCCGCGACCGCGACGATCTGGTTGTCTATGACACCACATGCCCTGACAACCGCGCGCTGGTGCCTGCGGCTGATTTTGTCCCCTTTTTCTCGGGGTTGACGCTGCGTGCGCAGATGCCGATCACGAAGGTTGAAGAGGTCCACAAGACCGCCGAAAAACCAAAGCACTGGTTTTGGGGTGAATTCGGCCGGTTCAAACGCCAGTTGGGTGAGGTCGCGCTTGGCTCTTTCGTGGCGAATTTGCTGGCCGTGGCTGTGGCGCTGTTTTCCTTGCAGGTTTACGACCGCGTGATCCCGCACCAGTCCGAGGCAACCCTTTGGGTGCTGGCCGCTGGCGCGATGCTGGCTTTGTTGATGGAAGCGTTCATCAAGATCGCCCGTGCGCAGTTGATGGATGGCGCTGGTCGCCAGATTGAACTGTCGGTGCAGAGTGTCCTGATGCGGCGTATTCTGGGTATGCGCAGCGATAAACGCCCTCAGGCGCCGTCTGATCTATTTTCGTCAATGCGCGAATTCGGCTCGGTCCGTGAATTCTTTACCGCGTCGACCATCGGTACCATCGCAGACATTCCGTTTATCTTTGTCTTCCTTGCTCTTGTCGCCTCCATTGCAGGCAATGTGGTCTGGGTTCTGGTATTGGGCGGTATCCTGATGGTCGTGCCCGGATTCTTTATGCAAAAGCGGATGATCCGCCTGACGCAAGAAACCCAAGGGGCCACCGCGAAATCCTCTCGCCTGTTGCACGAAGCAATTTTCGAGCTTGATACCGTGAAGACGCAGCGCGGTGAAGACCGCGTGCAGCGCTTGTGGGGTGAGCTGACGACGCTGTCCGCAGTAAAGTCGTCCGAGCAGCGCAAGCTGGCGTCGATCCTGACGTTCTGGTCGCAAGGGGTCCAGCAGGGCACTTATCTGGCGGCTGTGATCACCGGCACCTATCTGGTGTTTGCTGGTGAATTCACCGTGGGTTCGATCATTGCCACCGGCATTCTTACCTCTCGTACTTTGGCACCGCTGACACAACTGGCAGGCACAATGGCGCGCTGGGGTAACGTCCGCTCCGCGCTGGACGGGCTGGAGCATATCGCAGGCTCCGAACAGGACACCGCCGAAGGGCGTACCTATATGCGCCGTGATCATCTGGCTGGCAATTTTGAGCTGAAAGGCGTCACGTTCCGCTACATGGAAGAAGGCGCGCCAACACTTGATCTGCCCGGTATCAATATTCTGCCCGGCCAACGCATCGCAGTCCTTGGCGCCAACGGCTCTGGCAAATCCTCGCTGCTGAAAGTGCTCAGCGGCCTTTACGCGCCTACCACTGGCCGTGTTCTCATCGATGGGACAGAGATGAGCCAGATTGAGCCGCGCGATCTTCGCCGACTGATCGGCTATCTGGGTCAAGACGTGCGTCTGTTCTCGGGCACGCTGCGCGACAACATGAACCTCACCATGCTGGAGCGTGATGATGAACGCTTGATGGCGGCGCTCGATTTTGCCGGTCTTGGTGACTTTGTGCGCAACCACCCCAAGGGTCTTGATCTGGAGATTTTGGATGCGGGCGCGGGGCTGTCCATCGGCCAGCGCCAGTCCATCGGCTGGGCGCGGCTTTGGCTGCAAGATCCGCGGATCTGCCTGCTTGACGAACCGACTGCGGCGCTGGACCAGAAACTGGAGCAAGCGCTTGTGTCGCGGCTGGAGACATGGATGGCGGGCCGTACGGCGATCATCGCGACCCACCGCGCGCCTATTCTGTCGCTCACGACCCGCACGATCATTCTGGTCAACGGCCGGATGAGCATTGACGGGCCGCGCGACGAAGTTATGGCGCACCTGTCCACCATCAAAGGAGGTGCCGCATGACCTTGAGCATGGACAACCACATCGAGCGTCAAATGCGCGGCCCCTCGATGGTCGTATGGCTTAGCGCCGCGACGGTTATTGTGTTTCTCACTTGGGCGTTCTTTGCGTGGGTGGATGAGATCGTGCGCGCCGAAGGGGCGATGATCAGCAGCTCGCGCCCGCAGATCATCCAGAACCTTGAAGGGGGCATTCTGGCCGATCTTGCCGTAGGCGAGGGAGACATTGTCGAAGCCGGCGACGTGTTGGCGCGTTTGCACAACACACAATTCCAGTCATCAGTCGATGATCTTCAAGACCAGATCAGCGCATTCGAGATCCGCCGGTTACGGCTGGAAGCGGAAATTGACGGGGCTTATACTTTTGATGTGCCTGACGAGTGGGCAAAGCGGACGCCGGATCTGCTGTTATCTGAGGCGGCATTGCTGCAAGCGCGCCAATCCGACTTTGTTTCGTCTATCGACGGCGCGAAACAGGTACTGATCGAAGCGCAACGCGAACGTGACTTGATGAATGGTTTGCTCAAGAACAAGATTGTTTCGCTCATTGAGGCGACGCGGGCGCGCAAGGCTTTTGCAGATGCCAAGATCAAATACGATGAGGTTGTGACACGAACAGAGCTCGACCGCGCGCAGGAGTATTCTGACGTGCTCAAAGAGCTGTCGACGTTGAGACAGAATTTAAAGTCCAGCACGGATCAGCTGGACCGCACGCTGCTACGCAGCCCGATGCGCGGGATTGTGAACAACCTCAGCGTGACCACCATCGGCGGCGTTGTGCGCCCAGGTGAGGAAATTTTGCAGATCATCCCGCTTGATGAGGAACTGTTCGTAGAGGCGCGTGTAAGGCCCGAGGACATCGCCGGTGTGCGCCCGGGCCAAGAGGCGACTGTAAAGCTGTCTGCGTATGACTATACGATCTACGGCACCCTGAAAGGGACGGTGAAGCTGATCTCGGCTGATACGTTCAAGGACGAGCGTGCGCGCGATCCGGATGGCAACCCGCATTACAAGGTGACCTTGGCGGTGGACACCGAGCACCTGACACCGCGTCAGGCGGAACTTGAAATCCGACCCGGCATGCAGGCAAGCGTGGAGCTGCACACCGGATCAAAGACGGTGCTGCAATACCTGCTCAAACCGTTGTACAAATCCAAAGAAGCCTTCCGCGAGCCGTGACCTGACGGGGCGCTGACGCGCAAGACATGTTTTATCGCACACGAGATGCGGGCCTTGGTGGTCCGCATTTTGCGTTTGTGGGTTGCAGATGCCGGGGGCGATCAAGTGTTGGTGTCGAGCCAGATGGTGACGGGACCGTCATTGGTGAGCGCCACAGACATATCTGCGCCAAAGCGCCCTGATTGAACCGGAATGCCCAGATCACGCAGGGCGGCTTGGAACTGAAGATAAAGGGTTTCGGCAATGTCAGGTTTCGCCGCATAGGAAAATCCCGGACGGGTGCCACGGGAGGTATCCGCGGCAAGGGTAAATTGGCTTACCACAAGTGCGCTGCCGCCGGTCTGTGCGAGGCTGAGGTTCATCTTGCCCCCGTCATCCTTGAACAAGCGCAGTTTGGAGATTTTCAGCGCCAAGGCTTTGGCAGTGTCATAAGTATCCTCAGGCATAGCGCAGACGAGAATGAGAAGACCTGCACCAATTTCGCCGATCACCTCGTTTTCGACTGTCACGCTGGCATCTGTGACCCTTTGCAGCAGGGCCCTCATGTGTCGTGCCACCTGATAATGTCATCGGTCTGCGCGCGTTCCGTTCTGAAATTGTTGGCGGGCGCGTTTGTATCTGCATACCCAAGTGAAATGGCGCAAAGAACAAGACGGTCTTCGGCGATGTTCAGGTGTTCCTTGAGCAAGGGCGCGTAGGCGGCGATGGCGGCCTGCGGGATGGTGGCGATGCCAAGCGCTGTGGCGGCCAGTGTAAATGCGGTGACAAAGCCGCCTGTGTCCATCGCGCCGTAAGGCCCCAGTTCAGCCGGTGAGTGGATGATTGCCACGTGCGGCGCATCAAACAGGGCGTAGTTGCGGAGCATCTGGGCCGCGCGCCCGGCCCGATCCGATTTTTCAATCCCGACCGCATCGTACAGCTGGAAACCACAGGTGCGTCGTCGCTCTGCATACGCTCCCGTATACTTACTGGGCCATGTCAGGTCCGGGGCAGGGGGCGTGCCTGCGCTGGCGGTGTGTAGCAACGCCGCGCGCAACCTTTCTGTGCCTTCGCCGCGCGTGATCTCGATCTGCCACGGTTGGGCATTGCACCATGAGGGAACATGACGCGATGTCTCAACAATCCGCGCAAGATCCGCATCAGGCACAGGGTCGGGCAGGAAAGCGCGACAGGAATAGCGGTCGGTCATGATTTGGCCGAGCGTTTCAATGGCAGTCATTTGTCATCCGTTCTGGGCATAAAGGTAGCCAATGATGCCGGCCAATATGAGACCGGCAATCACGGCGAATGTGATCTTGATGGCGGAATAGGGCCGCTCCCCCTGCACGCGACCGGTGCGACCGTTCACGACAAAGCGGTAGGTCTTGCCGCGGTATTTATAAGCGGCAAGCCAGACGGGCAGCAGGATGTGCTTGAATGTCATGTTGCTTAGGTCAACATCCATTGAATGGATGCGCTGTCGGTCGCCGCCGATGTCGAACTTGATATCTCGTCGGATCATCGCATCCATCTTGGCCCGTGCCTCGTCAAAACCTTCATCCAACGGCACAGTATAGCCCTCAGCGCGGAACCCCGCGAGGTATTCAGGGGCATAGGGCTCAAGGGCTGCCAGATCCCACGGCTCCAGCGCGTCTGTGAACCGCTTGGGCAACGAACGTGAGCCGAGCACAAGCACATCGTCAAAGAACCGTGCCACACGACCCGAGACGCCGCGCCAGCGCACCTTAGCCACGCGCACCTGTTGACGCTTTCCATCGCGCATCACGGTGCGGGTTTCATAATAAACCGTGCCGCGCTCACCTGAATAGCGGGTGTCGGACTGCGCATCATAAGTCCAATAGGGGACGTAGATACCGTCCATTTTCCGCCCCTTGCGGGCGTATGCCTTAAGCCCGTTGGGCGCGAACCAGAGGCTGCCCAGCCAGTCCTTCATCGCATCACGGGCGGTTTCTTCGGCCAGGGCAAAGGGCAAGACGGCGCGCGGTTTGATGTGGCGGTGCAGGCCTGTATCCACGACAACAGGCGTTGCACAGAAAGGGCATTCGGTTGCCTGAGTATCGGCATCGAATTCAACCTGAGCAGCGCAGTTGGGGCATTGGCTGACGCGGGTCTCTTCCATTTCGGCGCCATCAAGGGTCTCGGCCAGTCCGCGTTCGAGATCAAGCTCTGCGATGGCGCGGGCCTTGGTCCAGACAGTGCCGATGGGTTCCACATTGCCGCAATGGTCACATTTCAGATCACCACTGGCAGGATCGTAACGCAAATCAGACCCGCAGGTATCGCAGGGAAAGCGGTGCTCTTGCAGGACAGTTTCGGGCTGGAAGTCGGGCAAGGGCGGGCCTTTGGAGCTGGAATGTTCCCCCCCAACATTGGGCTTGGCGCGCTGAGCGTCAAGAGGGGGCTAGAGAATGCGGTGTAACAGTTTTGGCTTAGCGATGCGAAGGCGATATTTTGAAAACTGACAGGTTCCCAAAGCAGAAGGGCCGTCGTGTCAAACCGGCTGAGGGACGTGCGCGACGATCCGAAATTCGATCACAGCGCCCGAACGGCGCAGGCCGGCGACTTCGACAGCGGTCCATGCGGGCAAAGGCACACCCAGCAACTCTCGCAGGATGGCGTCCACTGAATCAAAGTGATCCTGAATGCCGATGTGATAGCTGGTCACCTCAACCACCGCTTGTGCGTCAGCGTTGGCGGTGGCGATAATTTCCAGCGCTTTGCCGATGGCATTGCGGGTCTGGCTTTCCGCGTCGGGCGGCATCACGCCACTGGCATCCGCGCCGGTGGCTCCTGTCAGGAAGAGCATGTCGCCCGCGCGAACGGCGGGCGAAAAGCCACTTGCAGCAACAGCCTGCGCGAGGGCAGTTGGAAATATGACCTCACGCACAGGCGGTATCTTAGGCGGCAGGGGGCGGAGGAGGCATGACGGTGAAAAGCTGGGCCAGTTCCATCACGTCTTCAGCCATTTTCCAGCCATCTTGTCCTGCGGTCCAGACATAGGTTTCACGCTTGAATGTCCCCTCGGTCACCATGCGCCCGAGGGCGGCCTTGGAGAAGGGACCAGTGGTTTTGCCAGCCTCGGCGATGTGCCAGACATGTTCGACCGGTGGTGCGGCCGGGGGGGGCGCGCTACGCGCCACCGGCTGCGCGCCCCAAGGCCCGCTTGCCGCTGCCTGCGCACCGATCTGCATCCCAAGGCCCGCGCCCATTCCTGCCTGAATGGCAGCAGCGCCCGCACCTTCTTGTCCAAGCCCTTCGGCGGCCTGGAACTGGATGTATTGATTAAGATTGCCGATCACGCCCATCGAGGACCGCTTATCTAGAACCTCTTCAACAGCAGGGGGCAGTGAGATGTTCTCGACGTAAAGCTCTGGCAGGGCGAGGCCGTATTCAGCAAGCTGCGCCTCAATTTCCTTGCCGACGAGCTTGCCCAGCTCGCGACCGTTGGCTGCCATGTCCAGAACGGGAATATTCGCCCGCGCGATCGTGCGAGAGAACTCTTGCACGATGATGTTGCGAATCTGGTATGAGATTTCGTCCATGGTGAATTCACCGTCGGTGCCGACGATCTCACGCAGGAACACGGCCGGATCGGACACGCGGACGCTATATGTGCCAAAGGCGCGCAAGCGGACTGGGCCGAATTCGGGATCGCGCACTATCACAGGGTTTTTGGTGCCCCATTTGAGATCGTTGAAACGGGTCGTGTTGACGTAATAGATTTCGGATTTGAACGGAGACTTAAAGCCGTGATCCCAGTGCTGAAGGCTGGTCAGGATCGGCATGTTGTTGGTCTCAAGCATATAAAGACCGGGGGTGAAAAAATCAGCAAGCTGGCCTTCGTGGATGAAAACCGCAGCCTGTCCTTCACGCACGGTCAGCTTGGCGCCGTATTTGATCTCGTGGCCTTCGCGTTCAAAACGCCAGACCATGGTATCACGGGTGTCATCGGTCCAGTGAATAACGTCGATGAACTGGCCGGAGAGAAAATCAAAAATGCCCATGGAATGTCCTTCGGGTTGTTTGTGCGTAGCCTAAGCGTGCGGTGGCCGCTTATCAAGAAACAGCTGGTAAGGGGTGCCGTCGACGAATTGCCTCAGAGCGTCCGATCATACAGGCCCCACTGAAGTCAGTTCCGTCGCGATGGTTTGAACCGTCGGGCGCGCCTCATCGGCGCTCATGCCGGGGCGCAGGCGTGGATCATAGAGCATCTGCAGTAGCAATTCATCATGACGCGTCAGCAGAGAGAATTCATCATCATCATTGAAGATCGACGGCCGCGCAGAGGGGCTGTCATTGGCCAGCCCCATACCTTGGGCCAGTTCCTCGTGAATGCATGACAGGCGCAGCAGGCTAGGATTTTCAGCGCGGATTACAGCCAAAGCAGCCGTATAGGTATTGTCGCCCGCCCCGCCGGCGTAGGCGGCAACCACGCAATAGGTGTCGCGGCGCAAATCAATCAAGGGCGCTAGGCTTGAGGCCGAAATGCCCGGAACACGCGCAGCAGCCTTGGCCAGCGCATCGGCGCGGTCATCTTCACCGGCGATGATGACGATAAAGTTGGGTTGGGAGCCCATGCTGACTGGGTGACCGGTGACACGGCCAAGCCGTGCGGCATAGCTGCGTACCTGATCGCCATCGCTTTTGCGCTGCGAGGGCGGCACACTCTCGCCAAAGATTACCTCCATCCGAACCGGAGCAGCCCAACGTCGCAGGGGGCTTGGCCCACCGCGTCCTGAGAAATTGCCGTCATATTCGTTATAAAAGGCGATCTTCTCGAAGTTGCGGGCCAGCATGGAGTTGGTAAAGGGCGTATCGGCAGCCCCGCCGTCACGGCGCAGCAACCCCTGACCAAGCTGGGCGTTCTGCACCTGATTGAGATAACTGCGCAGCTCGGCGCTTTCCTGAGAGGTCGGGCGCGCAACCTTTGGCGGAACTTTAGGTACAGGCAGATTGGGGCGCGCGACAGGCTTCAGCACCGGACTGACCGGCACTGCTGCTTGGCTACAAGCGCTCAGCGCCAGAGCAATAAGCCCTAACCCTGCAACGATTTTGGCGCGCGCCCCGATCATATTTAGCTGGTCACGCTGCCGGCAGCGGTGTCGCCCAGACCGGTCTTCTTGGCTTTGGCGGCTGCAAGCGTGTCACGCAGTTTGGCTTCCATGGTCTTAAGCTCGACCTCGGCTGCCGCACGTTTGGCTTTACCCGCATCGGCGATTTGCAGGCTCTCTTCGATGGTGCCGATCAGATCGGCGTTGGCCGCCTTGACCGCTTCGATGTCGAACACGCCGCGCTCCATTTCTTCGCGAATGACCTTGTTGCTCTCGCGCAGGTTCTTGGCGTTGGAGGTCAGCAGTTCGTTGGTCAGGTCGTTTGCTTCGCGCACGGCTGTCGCCGCCTCGAACGAACGCTGGATGGTTACGGCCTGTGCCAGTTGCGTTTCCCAAAGCGGCACTGTGTTCACGAGGGTCGAGTTGATCTTGGTCACCAGTGATTTGTCGTTTTCCTGCACCAAACGGATGGATGGCAGCGACTGCATGGTAACCTGACGTGTCAGTTTAAGGTCGTGAACGCGGCGTTCCAGATCATCGCGTGCAGCACGGATGTCGCGCAGCTGCTGGGCGACCATAACCTGATCTTCCTCGGCGGCCGCTTCAACCTCAGCTTCTTTAGCGGGGATCACGGTTGCGTCCAGCTCTGCCAGCTTGGCTTCGCCTGCGGCGATGTACAGCGCCAGTTCGTCATAGAACTGAAGCGTCTTTTCATACAACATATCGAGCGATTTGATGTCTTTCAGCAGTGTGTGCTCATGGGACAGCAGGTTGTCTGTGATCTTGTCGATCTGGCCCTGCACCTTTTCAAACTTCGCGGTGAACTTCGCGAAAGGAGCGGCACGACCAATCAGCTTTTCCCACCAGCTGCGCTGGCGTCGGACGTCCAGCTCCGAGACGGCAAAGCCGCGGATCGTGGTCACGATCCCGCGCAGGCTGTCACCAGCAGGACCGACATCTTTGTTACGCACGTCCTGCAACATCGCCTGAGAGATTTCTTGCAGTTCGGCCTGAGCGGCAGAACCAAAGCTGATGATCGACTGGGTGTCGTCCATATCCAGCTCATCCATGCGCGCGCGGATTTCGGCGCTTTGCGGCGCATCTGCCTGCTCCAGGGTCACAACAGCGTTTGCATCGGCAGGTTCGGGCAGCACTACGGCTGTCACTTCTTCAACCAGTGCAAGGGATTGAGCGGCTTTTTCGCGGACAATATTAGACATTTGTGTTTCCTTGTGGACAGAACGTTCAGGTGCGGATCACTTTAGGCGCACGCCTTCACGTGACAGCCGCTCACGCAGCACGTCAATTTCAATGGTTAGGTCACTGCGATCTTCGAGCAGTGATTTGCGGTTACGGGCGGCAAAGTTTTTCTCAAGATCATCGAGCAGGGCCAGATAATCGGTGCGGGCCTGCGTATCGCGGGTCCGCGAATAGATATCTGCAAATTTCGAGGTCGCGTCCCGCGCGCCCTGCAAATAGACGCCCAGATATTTGCGCGCAGCGGTCAGGTCTCGCGGGTCTTCTTCAACTGTGCGGATCAGATCGCGCGCGGTGTCCGAGAAATCCTCAAGACGGGCGGTGGCCTGACGGTCGCCTGCGCGGTTGATCGTCTCACGCATGGTGATGAGATGCTTTTCCGCTTCATCCACAACCCGTGCAACGCGGTCCTGCTGGAAGGTGTCGATACCATCCATGCCCTTGTTGCGCATAGGGTCAAATCCGAACGCGGTTACATGCAGGCCGGCGGCGACGATGCCGTAAATCACCGGCGACACCAGATCAAATCCGTTCAAGTGTGCAATTACAGCAAGTGCGGTGCCTACGCCGCTAAAGGCAGCGGCGATTGTTTTGCGGGGCAGGGCGGGCCGACGGGCCACCTTGCGGGCATGATAGGCGGCTTCGGCACGCAGCCCTCCCCGCAAAAGCCACGCGGAAAGTGTCAAAGAGGCCGCACCCAGCATAGCCGACAGAAAGCCGAACGCGTTGGGGCTTCCGAAACTGGTGGCTACAAGAACGATCGCTGGCACGAACAGAACATTCGCACGCCCGCCAGCTGGATCAACGTCGATCCTGCGCGTGCGTTTCGATGTGTCGTGATCTTCACTGCCGTCGGGGCTGTATTTGCCGCCATACCGTTGTGCCATGCCTAAAGGCCTCCGATCCAGCCGGAGCTTACGCCGAAGAGCAAGACGATCAGTGCCACATAAGCGGCTTTGCGAAAGGGTGTTGGTCCCATGTATTCCTCGACGTGCAACGGCAATTAATCGTTCCTGAACTTATCATAAGCAGGCTTTGGCGCGGTTTCCAGTGCCGCGCGCCTGCGGGACCGGAAGATATGCTGCTCTAGGCGTTCCTTTAAGGAGGCACCAGCACGAAGGCTCTGAACAAGGCCGCGCCGCACTGATTCTCGGCATACTGCTAACTTCCAGCGAGAGAATCGAGCGGATCGGCTGATGAAAAACAGGTCATTGGCAAAATGATGTCCCTTTGACGGCATCGTTAACACATTTGACCCCAAAAGCAGGTAAAAGTGCAGGGGAAAATTAGGCGCGAAAATCCATGCGGCGGAATGGTCGAAAAGGTTAACAAGTCTTTGAAATGAAAATGTGGTCGAGGACTTATCCATGCAACAAAGGCGTCTGATAGATACCCGAAAGCAGCCTGCGACGCGCAAAGAACCCAAATGGTGGCGTAAGCGCATCGCGCGTCTGTGTGCCGCGGCGGGTATTATTTTTGCAGCAAGCGCGCTTATCCGCTCCTGAGGGCAGGCAATATTCCGCCGAAATTTTGAAAAAGGCCCGTTGCCAAGCCTCTGCAATGCTCAGCCGCGTTTGGGGCCCTTTGGCCCACCGGGGGTGCGCGGTTTGGAAGATGACGACGTGAATGTGCGCGGCTTTGCGGTGGATGAGGTGAAGGTGCGCGGCGCAGGGCCAGCCGCCGCTTTGCGCGCAGCATCCCGCACGGCCTTTGTTGGCCGGTAGGTTTTTGCCGGCTTTGCGGGTTTGCCCCGCTTGCCACGGGTTTCTTCCATCTCTTCACGCGGCTTTGGCAAACCCGGTTGGCCCGGCCCGCCGAATTCGCCCTTATGCGGCACGCGGCGTTTAAAGCCCCGTTTCACTTCCTTTGGCGCTGCCGGCGGTTCACCAAGAAGCTTTTCACCCTCTGGTCCAAGCTGGTCGCGCAGCACTTTGCGGCGCACTTCCTCTACGGCGCCTTGCTTCAGCTCGCCCAGTTGGAAGGGGCCATAGCTGACACGGATCAGACGGTTCACGCTTAGCCCGATGGCATCCATCGCGCGCCGGATTTCGCGGTTTTTACCTTCGCGCAGCCCAACGGTAAGCCAAGCGTTTGCGCCCTTTTGGCGGTCCAGAACCACTTCCATAGGCTGGAAAGGCTCACCTTCAGCGATGATACCCTTTCGCAGCGGCTCCAGCACTTCTTCGGTGGGGCGTCCGTTCACGCGCACGCGGTAGCGGCGCAGCCAGCCCGTCGAGGGCAGTTCCAACAAGCGTTTCACGCCGCCGTCATTTGTCAGCAGCAGCAAGCCTTCGGAGTTAAGGTCAAGCCGCCCGATGCTCATCACACGCGGCATATCGTCGGGCAGCGCATCATAGATCGTCTCGCGGCCTTTTTCGTCGCTATCCGTGGTCACCAACCCTGTCGGCTTGTGATACAGCCAGACGCGCGCAGGCTCGGCCGCGCCAACAGGCTTGCCGTCCACGGTGATGCGGTCTGCTGCCGTAACGTTGAGCGCGGGCGAGTCGATGAGCGCGCCGTTCACGCGCACACGGCCCGCTTCGATCATACGCTCTGCTTCGCGGCGGCTTGCGATACCGGCACGAGAGAGGACTTTTGCAATGCGGTCACCTTCAGGGGACGCGGCGGCGGAGGAGGCGGGTGTATCATTCATGCGTCGAGCCATAGCGCAACAGCCCCCCTTGCGAAAGAGAGCGTTTTGCCTCCATCAAGGGGAATGGCATTTACGTCTTTTATGCAAGTCGCTCTGGAAGAGGCCCGCGCTGCCGCAGCGCGCGGCGAAGTGCCTGTGGGCGCGGTTGTTATTTCTCCTGAGGGCGAGGTGATCGCGCGCGCCGGGAATCGTACCCGTGAAAACCATGATCCCACGGCCCATGCCGAAATGCTGGCGATCCGCGCTGCCTGCTCTCATCTAGGCGCCGAGCGGTTGGGCGGTTGCGCGCTGTATGTCACGCTTGAACCTTGCCCGATGTGCGCCGGTGCCATCTCGGCGGCGCGTATCGCGCGGCTGTATTATGGTGCGGGTGATCCGAAATCAGGTGGCGTGGCACAGGGTGCGCGGGTGTTCGAACACCCACAGTGTCATCACGCGCCGGAAATTTTCGAGGGAATAGCCGAGACCGAAAGTGCGGATTTGTTGCGTAATTTCTTTGCGGCCAGACGGGGCTAGCGTAAGCATCGCTTCGTCCGGCCGCCATTTTCGCGTCACAGATTGATAGGGTGCAGAACCTGCGGCTCGATCACCGATGTGCCGGGCAGCACGCCATTCACCAAGGCATCGGCGTTCTGTTCGAGCGCCGGGAAAGTGCGGTAATGGCAGGGGATCACCACGTTGAAGGCGAAATACGTACGCGCCGCGTAGGCCGCCATGTGCATGTCCATCGTATAGAAGCCCCCAGCCGATAGAATGCCGATGTCGGGTTTGAAGTAATCCCCGATCCACGCCATGTCAGACATCAGCCCTGTATCTCCGGAAATGTAGATCGTGCGCCCTTCGCCCCGTAGAATGAAGCCGGATTCGTTGCCCATATAGCTGGGTTTGCCGTCCACCTCAGCGGCAGAGGAGTGTGACGCTGGCACCAAAGTCGCTGTCACGATCTCACCGATTCCCGTTGTGCCACCCATGTTAAAGGCAGCGCCCTCAACCGCACCAAGACCATGCAGGTGCTGGGCCAGTTCATACATGCCGGAAACAGGTGCGCCCGTGTCTTTTGAAATTTTAACAACATCAGCGATGTGGTCGAAGTGGCCGTGCGTCACCAAAATATGCGTGGCGCCGCTGATGGCCGATAGGTGCTGATCTTCGGTCAGCATCGGATTGCCGGTCAGCCAGGGGTCAACCAAAACGACCTGATCTTCGATCTCGATGCGAAAGGAACCGTGCCCAAGCCAGATGATGTTCATTGCGTCTCTCCTGTTGATTATTTGAGCGTAACCTAGCGGATTGCGCGCCGATGGCGAGAGGCACACGCAAAATTGCAGGCTGGGTAGCCCGATGACCTGCCTGTGGCTTGCTTGCGCCGCGCGGGGGCGGTAGAGGACGGACAAGCAGATGAGGAAATCCTATGTCGATTGATGAAAGCACCGCCGCACGGGTGGCAAAACTGGCCCGTATCAAAGTCGAACCCGAGGCGCTGCCGGCGCTGGCACAAGAGTTCAACACGATTCTGGGCTTCATCGAGCAATTGGGCGAAGTGGATGTTGAGGGCGTCGAGCCGATGACCTCTGTCACCCCGCAAAACCTGCACCGCCGCGCCGATGTGGTGACTGACGGCGACATGCAGGAAGCGATCCTGAAAAACGCGCCCGACGCGCGCGAAGGCTTTTTTGCTGTGCCGAAGGTGGTTGAATAATGTCTGATCTGAACAAATTGGGGCTTGCCGAAGCCCGCGACGCACTGCGCAAGGGCGACACCACGTCCAAAGAGCTGACCGAAGCGTGCCTGAAGGCGATTGAAGGCGCAGGTGCGCTTAATGCATTTGTGCACCACACGCCGGAACTAGCCCTGGAGCGCGCAGCAGCAGCTGATGTGCGCCTTAAGGGCAGCGAAGAGGCGCCTGCCATGTGCGGCCTGCCCATCGGGATCAAAGACCTGTTTTGCACCAAGGGCGTGCCATCACAGGCCGCTTCACGCATCCTTGAAGGGTTCAAGCCGGAATACGAATCTACCGTCAGCCAGAACTTGCAAGACGCAGGCGCGGTGATGTTGGGCAAGCTCAACATGGATGAATTCGCGATGGGCTCTTCCAACGAGACCTCCGTTTACGGCAATGCCATCAACCCGTGGCGCCGTGGTAACGAAGAAACAGCGCTCACCCCCGGCGGCTCGTCCGGCGGATCTGCTGCGGCGGTTGCTGCTGATTTGTGTCTGGCGGCCACTGGCACCGACACAGGCGGATCGATCCGTCAGCCAGCGGCGTTCACCGGCACGGTGGGGATCAAGCCGACATACGGGCGCTGCTCGCGTTGGGGCGTTGTTGCATTTGCCTCGTCGCTGGATCAGGCTGGTCCGATGACCAAATCCGTACGCGATGCGGCGATCATGCTCGAAGCGATGTGCAGCTATGACCCCAAAGACAGCACTAGCGCCAATCTGGCTGTGCCGAACTTTGAGGCGGCATTGACTGGCGATATGCGCGGCAAGAAAATCGGTATTCCCAAGGAATATCGCATGGAAGGCATGCCAGAAGAAATCGGGAAGCTTTGGGATGACGGCACGGCCATGCTCAAAGACGCCGGCGCCGAGATCGTCGATATCTCGCTGCCGCATACGAAATACGCGCTGCCTGCGTATTACGTGATCGCACCGGCCGAGGCGTCTTCGAACCTCGCGCGGTATGACGGTGTGCGCTACGGCCACCGTGCCAAGCTGGACGCAGGTGACGGCATCACCGAGATGTACGAAAAGACCCGCGCTGAAGGCTTCGGCGCAGAGGTTCAGCGCCGCGTTATGGTCGGAACTTATGTTCTCTCCGCCGGTTTCTATGATGCCTATTACAACCGCGCCCGCCGCGTGCGCACGCTCATCAAGAAAGACTTCGATGATGTATTCGCCAGCGGTATCGACAGCATTCTGACACCCGCCACGCCGTCATCGGCCTTTGGCTTGGGTGAGATGATTGATGCCGATCCGATCCAGATGTACCTCAACGATGTGTTTACCGTGACGGTGAACCTCGCCGGCTTGCCCGGTATCGCGGTACCGACGGGGACGAACGCTCAGGGTTTGCCTTTGGCGCTACAATTGATTGGGCGTCCTTGGGAAGAGGCCGATCTGCTGTCTTCCGCCTATGCGCTTGAGCGCGCGGCAGGGTTTGTGGCCAAACCTGACAAATGGTGGTAAACGCCTTCAACGGGTAATGAAAAGCAGGCTTTTGAGATGATGAGTGTTAGATTCGTGCTGGGTGCATGTGCCTTGGTGGCTCTGGCCGCTTGTCAGCCGTCTGTGCCAGAAGACAGCCGCTTTGGCGTCGGGTTTGATCAGACGTTTGACGCACAACGCGCAAATCGTGACCTGGCGTTGCAAGGCGGCGTGCCGGCAGCCCCGGGCGTAAGCGCGCAGCCCTTGCCGGCCGCTGGTTCTGCAGAAGAGACAGCCGCACAAACCGCAGCTATTCTTGCGCAGACAGGCCAGCCGGTCGACGCCGAACGCTTGGCTGCTGCGGCGAATAACTCTGGCGTGATCCCGTTGGAGGCGAGCCCGTCCAATCCTGCGCCAGCCGTAATTGATAGTGCCACAGGCATCAGTCAGGAAAACAACTTTGACGCGGTTTCAGGCCAGCGCAGCATCGAAAGCGACGCTGCCCGCATCGCTTCCAATCGTGCGCAGTATCAGGTGATCCAGCCAACAGCCTTGCCTGAGCGGACAAATACCGGCCCGAATATCGTCGCCTATGCGCTGTCCACCAGCCATCCTGTCGGTACCAAGCTTTACAAGCGCAGCGGTTTTAACGCGGCTAAAAAGTACAGCCGCAGCTGTGGTGCTTTTGGCCATCAGGATCATGCGCAGATCGCCTTCCTTGAGGCGGGTGGTCCTGAGAAAGACCGCAAAGGCATGGACCCCGATGGGGATGGCTATGCCTGCATGTGGGATCCGACTGCCTTCCGCGCTGGTGGTCAGTAGCGGGCCTGCCACGGCCGTGCGGTTTCAAAGCTCACCCAATTGCGCAGAGCGTCGGGACGGGCTGAAGCCCACCCTGATCGTGATTCACTATACCGCGATGGAAAGCGCCGAGGCGGCGATCGAACGCCTGTGCGATCCTCAAGCGGAAGTCTCGGCGCACTATCTGATTGCTGCCAACGGTGACGTGACACAGATGGTCGAAGAGGCTGCGCGTGCTTGGCATGCTGGGGCCGGAGAATGGTGCGGGCTGGATGACATCAATTCGCGCTCAATCGGGATCGAGCTCGACAATCGCGGCACACATCCCTTTTCCGCCCCTCAGATGGACTCGCTTGAAAGCCTGCTGCGCGGGATTATGGGGCGCTGGGATATCGCGCCAGAAGGCGTGATCGGCCATTCGGATATGGCACCGGGACGCAAATTCGATCCTGGTCCGCACTTTGACTGGGCGCGTCTGGCACGGCAGGGGCTGGCGGCGCCAGCAGGGCAGGGTGACGCCCGCGAACACCTTGATTGGCCCAGCTTTCGCACTGCGGCGCAGGCGGCAGGGTTTACCGCAGCGGCGCCCGATGAGGTTTTGCTCGAAGCGGTCCGGTTCCGCTTTCGGCCCTTTGCCTCCGGTCCGCTTAGCCGCGAAGACTATTCACCGCTTGGCTGACGCACACTGCGGGCTTGACCAAACTATCCTGTGCAGGATAGGCGCATGCTTGCGCGGAAGGCTGGATGACCGCTTCGTTGGGCAACCAACGGGGAGGAAAGTCCGGACTCCGGAAAGAAACGGTGCCGGGTAACGCCCGGGCGGGGTAACCCGACGGAAAGCGCCACAGAAAATAAACCGCCCGTGCCGCTGCTTTGGCAAACGTACGGGTAAGGGTGAAACGGTGGGGTAAGAGCCCACCGCGCGGCTGGTAACAGCGGCGGCATGGCAAGCCCCACCGGGAGCAACGCCAAATAGGGACCGCGTGCTTCTGTGTCTTCGGGCATGGCGGCGGAGCTTCTTTCGCTCCAGCAGGTCCGGGTTGGCGGCTGTAGCTGTGTCGGTAACGGCATGGTCAGAGGAATGGTCATCCATGAGAGGCAACTCTCGGGACAGAATCCGGCTTATAGGCCTTTCGCGCATTTTCTTACACTCTTTCGGGTGCAGGCCCGTGTCTTGGCGGTATGTTCCGTGTGCCTGCCTTTGTGTTCCTGATGCGGGGGCTAGGTGACCCGTGCATTATTTGCCAAAGCTAATTTGAGGCAGTTTGATCTTTGGCAGGCCATTTGTGGAAGCGCGCCCGCGTGAAGCGCCTTTGTGCCCAATCACCTGATGCAGCAACCTTGGTCATGGGGAGAAAGCGAATTTTTACTGTCTCAACACGGAACTTGTGCAATACGGGGTTGACTCGGCCCGTGGCGAAGGTAGAAGCCGAGGCTCAGAGATTACGCGCGCGCGCCGCTATGGGCGTGCCGCTGCACAGGAGAAGACAAGATGGCGAAGCCAACCACGATCAAGATCCGTCTGAACTCGTCCGCGGGCACAGGCCATTTCTACGTTACAAAAAAGAACGCACGCACAATGACCGAGAAGATGGTCATCAAAAAGTATGACCCCGTTGTGCGCAAGCATGTTGAATACAAAGAAGGCAAGATCAAGTAAGATCGCCTTTCTTGGACGCTTATAAAGCCGCGCAGTTTTGCGCGGCTTTTTGCGTTTATGGGGATGGCCCGCAGTGTCGCCGGTATGTGCGCGTGCAGACGCCCTGATCGGCCCGTAGCGGTAAGGCTGCCAAGGTGCAGGTGCCCGTGTGTGGCTATCGGTCCTGCGGTGGCGTATCGCGCAGTTTGGCGGTGAAGGCCGCAATGTCGGCTGTGGTCCATTTCAGCTTGCGGCGCTTGGCACCGGCTGGATGATGGCGCAGGCCGGTGCCGTCGCGGAGGGCTCTTTTGGGGCGGATCGGGCGGGAGACAAAGCCGCCTCCGCAATTCGGACAGACGTTGTGCAGAACCTGTTCGACGCAGTCCACACAGAACGTGCATTCATAGCTGCAAATCCGGGCCTCGGCGCTGTCTGGCGGCAGGTCGCGATCACACATTTCGCAATTTGGTCTCAGCTCAAGCATCATGCTCTCCAAACAAAAAAGGCCGCCCCCGAAGGAGCGGCCTGAATAGTGTCGATGTGGTCCTGCTTATTCACGGTTGCCCATGAGTTGAAGCAGGAACATGAACATGTTGATGAAGTTCAGGTAGAGGTTCAGCGCGCCCATGATCGCGGCCTTACCCAGCCATTCGCTGTCACCGTGCTGTGCGTGTGCAACATATTCGGTCTTGATGCGCTGCGTGTCATAGGCTGTGAGGCCCGCAAAGATCAGCACACCGATTGCAGAGATAGCAAAGGTCAATGCAGGGTTCGGGAAGAAGATGCTGACGATCGACGCAACGATCAGGCCGATTACACCCAT